>Ga0233420_10000255_pt1 | contig 23948 bp, 23 predicted proteins | sample Watercolumn_Mata_4_FD_183009 | JGI IMG/M metagenome (GOLD analysis project Ga0233420, IMG submission 183009) | Freshwater microbial communities from Lake Matano, South Sulawesi, Indonesia - Watercolumn_Matano_2014_102_MG | ecosystem: Environmental > Aquatic > Freshwater > Lake | place...
TCACCTGGTGATCGTTTTTGCCAGTTTGGCAATTACCAAATACGTAGAAATCTACTCAAAACTAAGTATTAAAAAGGTACTGAAAATTGCTGGAAAACTACTTACACACTCTGTCATCAACACCCAAACTGGAGAAAACAAACTTCTGGAAACGGTAATAAAAGATCCAAATCTAATTGAGAAAATAAACCTACTTAAATCTCTGGAGCACTAAATGTCCTAAGTCAGGAGTTTGTGAGACCACAAAATTACATTTCTGCCACGATCGTGTTAATTATGTAAAAATATTTTTGAGCGTTTTTTTGCGTAAGTTTTTACACCGAGTTATACTTTTGTAGTGAAAACTAAACTCCTATACCTTGACGACTCTTACCAGACTGTGATGCAAGCTGAGGTTTTGGAAATTAAAGACGTTTCTCCAAATGTTTATGCTCTGGTTTTGGACCAGACGGTTTTTTATCCAATAGGCGGCGGTCAGGCAACTGACCAGGGGAAAATAAAAAGCGATACCTGGGAGGGAAAAGTTATCGAAGTTGTAATAAAAGACGGTGAGGTAAGACATTTTGTCAAATCGCAAACCCCTCCCCATGTTAGAGATAAAGTTATTGGAGAAATTGATTGGGACAGAAGGTATAAGTTGATGAAAATCCATTCCGGTGGGCATGTTGTGGATTTTGCAATGTATCTTCTTGGGTACTCTCCCAAACCGCTCATACCCACCCAGGGTGATCATGGGAAGAAAGCTTTTATCCGATATACGGGGGCGTTGGATAAAGACATAAAACAAGAACTGGAAGATAAGACCAACGAGCTGGTACAAAAAAACCTTTCAATAACTTGGGAGTTTGTTTCTTTAGAAGATTTACAGAAAGATGCAATCTATATCCAACCCGGATTGCCAACAAATAAACCACTAAGGAAAATCACGCTTGAGGGTATAGGCTCTGTCGCAGATGGCGGAACTCAGGTAAAGTCAACTGGAGAAATTGGAAAAATTGAAATATCTTCGATCGAAACTGAGGGCGAAACAACCAAGATTAACTACTGTGTATCGCAATGACAAGACGCCAGACGATTTTTTCTGTTTAGGACTTTGCAAGAGGTTCTCTTGCAAAAAGGCGTGGCCTTTTGCGGCTAGACAGCTTTCCCTGATTTGGCAATGATGCCTTCGGCAATGTTTTTGGGCACTTCTTCGTAGTGCGAGGGTTCCATATAATATGAAGCCCGGCCTTGAGTGAGAGAGCGCAATTTAGTAGCGTAACCAGAAAGTTCAGCCAATGGCACATAGCTATTGATAATAGTTAAATGTCCCCGCTTATCGGTTCCTAAAATTTGAGCTCTTTTGGCTGACAGGTCACCAATAACATCGCCCATGAAATCGTCCGGGGTGGAAACCTCTACTTTCATGATCGGTTCCAAAAGAGTGGCGTCAGCCAGTTTCACCCCAGATTGAAAGGCCATACTTCCAGCAATTTTGAAAGCCATTTCTGAAGAATCAACGTCGTGATAAGTCCCGTCAAAAAGAGTGATTTTCATATCAACAGTCGGAAATCCAGCCAGGACACCATTTTCCATGGCTTCTTTGATCCCTTTTTCAATGGCGGGAATAAATTCAGAAGGAATGGCTCCCCCTTTGATTGCATTTACAAATTCATAACCAGCCCCACGGACTAATGGTTCCAATTTAATCCAACAATGGCCGTACTGGCCTCGACCACCGGACTGGCGAATATATTTACCCTCGGCCTCGACTAATTTTTTAATAGTTTCTTTGTAAGCCACCTGAGGAGCTCCGGTTGAGGCTTCGACGTTAAACTCTCTTTTCATCCGATCGACAATGATTTCTAGGTGTAGTTCTCCCATTCCCGAAATAATAGTTTGACCAGTTTCCGGATTGGATTTGATTCTAAAAGTGGGATCTTCATCACTCAATTTATTTAAAGCGTAGCCCATTTTTTCTTGGTCGGACTTAGTTTTTGGTTCAATAGCCAGTGAAATGACCGGTTCAGGAAAAGAAATAGATTCCAAAACAACCAGGTGCGCTTTGTCACAAAGAGTGTTGCCGGTTGAAGTCTCGCGTAACCCAACCAAAGCCACGATTTCTCCGGCGTAAGCGGCATCAATCTCTTCTCTTTTGTTGGCGTGCATCAACAGCATGCGCGAGACCCGTTCTTCCTTATCTTTGGTAGCGTTGTAAACTGCTTGACCAGATTTTAAGGAACCCGAATAAATACGGACATAAGTAATGCGTCCAACGTGCGGATCGGTTTGAATTTTAAAGGCCAGCCCACAAAATGGTTCTTCATTAACAGTCTTGCGAACCACTTCCGTTCCTGTTCTGGGGTTTGTTCCTTTGATATGATCGACATCGACGGGGGAAGGGAGATATTCAACTACGGCATCCAACAATGGTTGCACTCCCTTGTTGCGGAGAGAAGCTCCTGAATAAATGGGGACTAATTTGTAAGCAATAACCGCTCTGCGCAAAGCCATTTTTAGTTCGGCTACAGTTGGTTCCTCTCCAGACAAAAACTTATTTAAAAGATCGTCGTCAGTCTCACTAATCTGTTCGATAAGTTTGGCTCTCCATTTTTCGACAGTGTCTCTCATGTCTTCCGGAACATCAACCACATCATATTTGGCTCCGGTTTCATCTCCCTTCCAAATCAGGGCCTGTCTCTCAAGTAAAAGGACTACACCTTTAAATTGATTTTCGGCACCAATCGGATAGGCCATCACTGCGGGATTGGCGCCCAATCGATCGATGACAGCTCTGACAGTTCCTTCAAAATTAGCTCCGAGTTTGTCTACTTTGTTAACAAAAATAATTCGCGGGACTTTGTATTTATCCGCTTGACGCCAAACCGTCTCGGTTTGCGACTGAACCGTTTCTTCAGCATCGAGCACGGTGACGGCTCCATCCAATACTCTCAATGAGCGTTCGACTTCAGCGGTGAAGTCCACGTGTCCAGGGGTGTCGATAAGATTGATACGGTATGAACCCTGTGGGATGGGTGAATGGGGATCACTAACCGTCCAGAAAGTAGTGGTGGCGGCGGAGACGATGGTGATGCCGCGCTCTTTTTCTTGTTCCATCCAGTCCATTTGCGTATCTCCTTCGTCAATGTCACCGATTTTGTAAGATTTGCCGGTATAAAACAAAATCCGTTCAGAGGTGGTGGTTTTACCAGCGTCGATGTGGGCAATAATGCCAATATTACGCACTCGATCGAGCGGCACATTTCTATTGGTTGTCTTTACATCACTGGCTGCCATAGCCACAAGATTTTATCAGAGAGCGTAAGGCTTGCCAATACCAGTAAAAAAGGGGCAATCATTACAAACTTTGACGTACTCCAATTCTCCTTCTTTATATTTTCCGCCGCATTTTACAACAAATGTACGATTAACGTTATCTAATTGTCCACCTACACCAATAATGGGGGCGTCAAATTTGAGTGGACAACCTTCGGGATGGCCTTTCTTCACTAAAGCTGTTGCAGCCCTCATCATTGCAATCATCATATTTCCATATTGGTCTCCCATATGCGCGCATAATAGTTGTTGTTGTTGTTGTTGTTGTTGTCAAGTTAGCACTCAGGAAGTATAATTGCCAGAAGAATGCCTATTCAAGTTGATCAATCAGGAAAAATCGAGGATACGGCCAAAGATACGGTACTGGCTCTCTCCAATGGCCAACAATACGCGTTATTGATTCCCAAAAAGGTTAAGCGCCAAATTCAGGAATTGTTTCGCCAAAATGGTCGCGGTAGACAATTTGTAATCAATTTATTTTCTTTTGCCCTTTATGAATTACTCAAAAAAACTGCCGTCAAGTCTTCGGTGATTATTGATCTTGAATATCCAGGCCAAGATGGATTAATTAGCACTCTAGTTCGGTGGTGGTTAAAAGAAGATCAACGAGTAGTAGATATAACTTTTTCTAGAATAGGTGAATCCCCCAGAGTCCATTATCTAGCCTTGTCTGTTTTAAAAAAGAAAAGAAAGCCCGAATTTATTTTAACTTTGGGGTATATTCTTAAGAAACAAAAAGACCGGTGGGCGCTTAAGAGGATGTCTTTCAACCCTGGTCGGCGCTCAAAGCCCCGGTCTTCGTAAGGCAATGTTAACAAAAAAGCGTAAAATGTCAAGATAATATGGCAACCAAGAGAGATTATTATGATGTTTTGGGCGTGTCCAAAAATGCCTCAGCGGCTGAACTAAAAAGTGCATATCGTAAAATGGCCCTGCAATGGCACCCCGATCGTAACAAATCCAAAGACGCGGAAGAAAAGTTTAAAGAAATAAACGAAGCCTATCAGGTCCTCTCAGATTCTAAGAAGAAAGCGGCTTATGACCAATTTGGTCATGCGGCGTTTGATCCTTCAGCTGGACCGACCGCTGGCGGAGGTTTTGGAGGGTTCGCTGGTTTTAGTGGCCAGGGGCCGTTTACTTATACATATAGTAGTAACGCTGGCGGGGGTGATTTTGGCGGGTTTTCCGACCCCTTTGAGATCTTTGAGCAATTTTTTGGTGGAGCTGGCGGAGGTTTTAGTGGGAGAAGAACACGTCAAAAGCCTCATTATTCACTGCGCATCCCCTTTATGACGGCGGTTCGTGGAGGAGAGGAAGAAGTGGAAGTTGACGGCAAAAAACACAAAATAAAGATCCCCGCCGGGGCCGATACCGGAACCCATTTGCGTTTTGAACATTTTGACATCACTTTTGAGGTTTTGACTGATTCATATTTCAAAAGAGATGGAGCCAATATTTTTGTGGATCACCAAATTTCTTTTGCCGCAGCGGCTTTGGGGGGAGAGACCGAGGTGAAAACGTTGGACGGAAATCTCAAGTTAAAAATTCGCCCGGGGACACAATCGGGAACAATGGTTAGGCTTACTGGGCGGGGTATTCACAAACTGCACAGTTTTTCCAAAGACGAACGAGGAGATTTGTATATAAAAATAGTTATCGAAGTCCCCACTAAGCTTTCCCGAAGACAAAAGGAATTATTGGAAGAATTTGAACGTAGTGATTTTTAGGTTGGTAAAACGGGCTAAACGTGGTAAAATCACCTTCACAATGCAGAAAAACAGTTCCAGAAATAGTGAATTTCACGCCGCTTTGGCCCAAGTAGCCAATGAAAGAGATTTGGATATCTCCGTGATCATTGATGCTATCAAACAATCCATCCTAGCGGCCCTTAAAAAAGATCACCCCGAAGCCATAAAAGAAGGTTTTGAGTATGAAGTAAGCCTGGATGGAGTTTCAGGAGAGGTCCGTATTTTTGAATTAGTTGACGCTAAGAAAAAAGACATTACTCCTCCAGGCTTTGGTCGGATTGCTGCTCAAACTGCCAAGCAAGTTATTTTGCAAAAGATCCGTGAAGCTGAAAAAGGGGTCATTATCGCCGAGTACGAGAAAAAATTGGGAACTTTGGTAAATGGTTTGGTTCTTCGTTTTATTGGGGGAGAAGTCATTGTTGATTTGGGAAAAGTCGAAGCGGTTGTTCCTTCTTCTGAGCAAGTGCCAAACGACAATTATCATATTAACCAAAGGTTGGTTTTTTATGTCGACAGTATCCGTGAAAGTGTTCGGGGCAAGGAGATCGTTGTTTCTCGAGGTAATCCGAGCTTGGTTATAGAACTTTTTCGCAGGGAAGTGCCAGAAGTGGCTTCTGGCGCCGTCGAGGTGAAGGCCGTGGCTCGTGACGCCGGGATTCGTACCAAAATTGCTGTTTACTCGACTCAATCTGGAGTGGATCCGGTGGGTTCGTGTGTTGGCCAAAAAGGAGTTAGGGTTCAAGCCGTGATTAATGATTTAAATAACGAGAAAATCGACGTGATTCAATTTAACGAAGACAAAGAAAGATTTGTGGCGGCAGCTCTGGCTCCCGCTACTGGACTTGAAGTAAAATGTGATGCGACAAAGAAGATCGCCGTTGTTTTTGCCCCCACAGACCAATTATCTCTGGCTATTGGTAGAGAGGGTCAAAATGCTAGGTTGGCGGGAAAACTTACCGATTATCATATCGATATCAAACCACTGGACACCCAAGTTACTGAAGTTTCTAATGAACGATAAATCACAAAATTGTTATGGATGTTCGACCACCAATCGTTGTCATTTTGGGCCATGTCGATCACGGTAAGACGACTCTTCTTGATCGTCTTCGCAAGTCCAATCTCGCTTCTTCTGAGATTGGGGGGATTACGCAATCAACTCGGGCTTTCCAAGTAACAATCGATAACCGTCAGGTAACTTTTATTGATACCCCTGGTCACGCTGCCTTTTGGGGAATGCGAAGGAGAGGCCAGAATTTGGCTGATATAGCCATACTTTTAGTGGCGGCTGACGATGGAGTTATGCCTCAAACCGAGGAATGTATAAATTTACTTTTGGAAAGTAAGACTAATTTTATCGTGGCGGTAAATAAATGTGATTTGCCTACCGCGGACGTGACAAAAGTGTTTACACAATTATCTGGAAATGGGGTGTTTGTTGAAGGATTTGGAGGGAATATCCCGGTGGTACAGATTTCTGCTAAAACGGGGAAAGGAATACCTGAACTTTTGGAAATGATTAATCTTTTAGCTAGCCTTAATCCGCTGCAAGCTGATCCTCATGGACTTCTTGAGGTGGTAGTTTTAGAGTCTCGTTTAGATCCGAGAAAGGGTCCAATGACAACGGTGGTTGTAAAAAATGGCACCTTGACTTTGGGAACGCTTCTATTTACAGACCATGAGGTTGGCAAAGTAAAGGCCTTAGACGTTCACATTGCCGGCCCTTCTACTCCAGTGGAAATACTGGGTTTAACTGAAGTAGTGCCAGTCGGACAGATTATTTCTTCGCAAAAGGTGGAAAGGGTTTCCGCAACAACGACAAAAAATCCAAAATCCGGAATTATTAAAATCATCCTCAAAACTGATGTTTTGGGGTCTTTAGAGGCTATTGTAGAAAGTTTGAACCCTCAGATTGAAGTAATTTCCAGGGGTACAGGAGACATTATTGAGTCAGATATTTTGACGGCAGCCCCAATAAAAGCCCTGATTGTCGGTTTTAATGTCAAAGCCTCGAATTCGGTTGTCAAGCTGGCTAATATAGAGAAAGTGAATATCAAAATCTTTAATATCATTTATGAATTGCTGGATTATGTAGATATGGTTTTACAAAAAACTTTAAATCCTCATGCTCATGAAAAGGTCTTGGGTGAAGCAGAGGTGTTGGCAGAATTCAAGGTTGATGGGACAAGGATTTTGGGATGCAAATGTGTTTCGGGACAGATTACGAAATCCGATAGTCTTCATGTCGAAAGGGATAATGAAATAATTATAGATAGCAGATTTAAATCCATAAGATTGGGTAAAACTGACTCTCAATTTGTAAAATCTGGTCAGGAATTTGGTGGAGTATTAACCTCTAATGTTGACTTTAAGGTTGGTGATCGTATAATAGCCTTCCAATAGGTATGGTACGCATGGATTTAGCCTCGTTAAGGACTAGTGTTGAGAGCGCCCGTTCGGTGGCTGTTTTGCTTCCTCGAAATCCCAGTACCGATACAGTAGCTTCTGGGTTGGCGATAAAACTTGGATTGGAAGGATTGGGCAAATCGGTCTCAGTGGTTTGTGCGGATTCGATGACCGTTTCTTTTAATAGATTGGTAGGAGTGAACACGATCACCAACACTCTGGGCGGAAAAAACCTGATTATTACTTTTCCTGGTCAAACTGAAGCAGTAGACAAAATCAGTTACAGCGTTGAAGGGGGGGAATTGCAACTGGTAGTTGTCCCCAAAGCTAATAGTGGCGGAATAGATTTTCGAAAACTTAATTTTGTCACCGGGGGGGGCCAAGCAGAGTTGGTTTTTTTAGTGGGAGTAAATGATTTAACCGAACTGGGACAATTATATTTGGATTCTAGAGATTTTTTACACTCAACAAAGTTGGTGTATATAAACTCTCAGGTCGATCCTGAGTCGAGCTGTGTTTCAGAAACAGTGACTCAGATATTTTCAGCTTTAAACACTAATTTGACGACTGACGCTGTTTCTAATCTACTGCTTGGCCTGGAACAGGGAACGGACAACTACAAAAATCCAAAAGTGTCTGCTGTCACCTTTGAAATGGCGGCTTATTTAATGAAAAACGGGGCCAAAAAGCAGGACGTTTACGTGCCACGCGAAGTAGTGCCGGGGACGGTTCCTACTGTTCCCTACACTCAACCCCAGCCTGATTGGCTTGAGCCCAAGATTTACAATAGTGGGATCGGAGTGAACCTTTCCTAATTTTTGGTTTGGTGGTACAATTGCGCAGCAATATGGCTTTAAGTGTCGACGCTAAAAAAGCAGTTATCAAAAAATTTGCCCAAGGCAAAGGTGATACCGGATCTCCTGAGGTGCAAATCGCATTGCTTACCGAAAAAATAGTCAAACTGACAGAACATCTAAAAGAACACGCTAAAGATATTCATTCTCGCCGTGGGCTTTTATCTATGGTCAGTAAAAGAAGAAGACTTATCTCATATTTGGCCAAGAAAGACGAAAAAAGATATAAAGAGGTCATTAAAAAACTTGGACTATCAAAATAATCAAAGTTAATGTAAAATAAAGCGGATAGCTTTCGAGAGGTGCGAAGAGAAAACTGTTTTCTTCAGACTTCTCAAGAGCTTCAAAGATGCAAATGGCAATTATTAAAAAAACGGCCCAATTAGCTGGGCGAGAAATATCATTCGAGACAGGAAGATTGGCCTTACAGGCCTCTTCTTCGGTTCTGGCTCGTTATGGGGACTCGGTTGTTTTGGCAACTGTGACTTTGGGTAAGGAGGACCTGAAAAAAGACTACTTTCCACTTTCGGTTGAATATCAGGAAAGGCTTTATGCTGGAGGAAAAATTAAAGGTTCCCGTTGGGTAAAAAGAGAAAGAAACACCGACGAAGAAACTTTGTCTGCGCGTTTGATCGATCGGGCTATCAGGCCGCACTTTCCTAAAGATTTCAAAAATGAGGTTCAAGTTATTGTTATGGTTTTGGCGACCGACGTGGACAACGACACCGATGTTTTGGGAATTAATGCTGTTTCGGCCGCTTTGGCTATTTCTCCAATTCCCTGGAACGGGCCGGTTATGGGAATGAGAATTGGGCTTGCTGATGGCCAATTGGTTTCTAATCCCAAGAATGGAAACCAGCCCAGCGCTGATTTGGATTTGGTGGTTTCGGGAACAGATACGTTGGTAACCATGCTTGAGGCTGGAGCCAACCAGATTCCAGAAGAGACGATGATTTCTGCCTTGGAATTAGCAATGAAAGATGGACAAGTGGTAATCGCCTTAATAGAAGATTTGGTTAAAGAGGCAGGAAAAGACAAGCTGGTAGTAAAAAAGAGATCGGTGGACGTTGATTTTGTTTCGACTATTGAAAAAGAAGCTCAACCCTTGGTTGATGAATATTTAGCCTCTGCCAGCAAAAAAGAGGGCAATAGTTTGGAAGGTATTGTGTCCGCTGTTTCCGAAGGGGTTGACGATAAGCAAAAATTGGCTATCCCGGCCATTATTGAAGATTTGGTCTATCGGACATTGAGGACTGGTGTTTTGAAAAACGAAATTCGTGTTGATGGTAGAAAACTAGACGAAATTAGACCTTTGTATATCGAGGCTGGTGTTTTGCCTCGGGTTCATGGTTCGGCTATTTTTCAAAGAGGACAGACCCAGGCTTTGACTGTAGCCACTTTAGGGGCACCCTCACTGTCGCAGACGTTGGAGTCTGCCGAAGGTGAAGAAGTCCGTCGTTACATTCATCATTATAACTTTCCACCCTTTTCAACTGGGGAAACTGGAAAAGTCGGTTCTCCCAAAAGAAGGGAAATTGGTCATGGGGCTTTGGCTGAAAGAGGGCTTTCGAGAGTAATTCCCTCTGAAGCGGACTTTCCATATGCCATTCGCGTGGTTTCTGAGATTTTAGGATCAAACGGTTCCTCGAGTATGGCCAGCACTTGTGGATCCACCCTTGCCCTTATGGACGCTGGAGTTCCATTAAAAGCTCCAGTAGCTGGAATTTCTACTGGACTTATTACTTCAGATGACTACCCCCAAACAACCAATAACTATAAACTAATAACAGATATTATCGGCCTTGAAGACCATTACGGCGATATGGACTTTAAAGTAGCTGGAACCGAAGAAGGAATTACAGCAATCCAACTCGATACAAAAGTTCCGGGATTAACAATAGAAATTTGTCGGGAAACATTTATTAGGGCTCGAACAGCCAGAATGAAAATCCTCAAAGCAATCTTAGAGGTTATTCCCCGGCCGCGGGCTGAATTGTCTCAGTATGCCCCCAAGATTAGTCGGGTGCAAATCCCCGTTGATAAAATCGGTGAACTGATTGGTCCAGGCGGAAAAAATATTAAAAAAATGATGGCAGAAAATGATGTGACTATCGATGTTAATGACGATGGATCGGTTTTTGTTTCCGGAACTAATGCCGTTGGAACAAACAAAGTAATCTCTTACTTACAGGCAATGAGTAAAATCGTTAAAGTCGGAGAAATTTACGACGGGACAGTTGCTAACCTGGCTGCTTTTGGTGCTTTTGTAAACATTTTACCCGGCAAAGATGGTTTGGTACATGTTTCGAGAATGGCTAAAGACTATGTCGCCGATCCGTCAACTCTGGTGAGTGTAGGACAAATAGTGAAGGTTTGGGTGACCGAAGTTACTTCCGAAGGAAAGATTGGTCTCTCGATGTTGTTTGATGAAGCCGGTAACCCGGTTGAAAAAGTTGTCGAACCAAAAACCAGCCGACCAACGGGATCAAGGCCAATGGGTAGAGATTTTCGTGACCGCGATTCTCGTCGCGACAATAACTCTCGTTTCAATGCCCCTAGACGCAGATTCTAAACAGTAAATAGATATAGTACACTTAAAGTAATGGAAGAAGATGTTTTGAAGTTGCAAGATAAAGTAAAAGTTACGGCCTTACCAGACGGTTTGAGAGCCAAAATTGACGACATGCTGGTTCGTTTGAATCGGTCCGCTAAATACGGCAGTTATTCATCTGAATTTGAACAGCTGTCTAGATATATTGATTGGGCTGTTGGTTTGCCCTGGCAGGCCCAAACTCAGGACACTTTGGATTTAGGACATGTCAAGCAAGCCTTAGATAAAAAACATTATGGCCTGCGGGAACTAAAAGACCGCATTTTGGAGTATTTGTCGGTTATGATTTTAAATAGATCTTCTCGAGCCCCTGTCTTGTTTTTAATTGGTTTGGTGGGAACCGGCAAAACTACAATTTCCAGATCTATTGCTGATAGCTTGGGAAGAAAATTCGTACGCATTCCTTTTGGGGGAATGGGATCGTCTTTGGATTTACGTGGACAATCCGGAGCATATACTGACGCAGAGCCTGGGCAAATTATAAAAGCCCTAAAAACGGCTGGTTCAAAAAACCCGATTATTCTGTTGGATGAAATTGATAGAGTGGCCGAGTCGTCTCGAGGAGATATCATGGGAGTTTTAGTGGAGCTTCTAGATCCTGGTCAGAACATGACCTTTACCGATCACTATCTGGATTATCCGGTTGATCTGTCGCAGGTGATGTTTATCGCGACTGCAAACAATTCTACCAATATTAGTCCGGCAGTAATGGACCGACTGGAACCGATTATGATGCCATCGTACACTGACGAGGAAAAAATAATAATTGCCCGGGATTATGTTCTACCCCGCGAGCTAAAACTGGCCGGAATTAGTGAAGAAGTAATTAAAATTGACGAAGCAGTTTGGCCCAAAATGGTGCGTCCTTTTGGTTTTGATGCCGGAATTCGCACACTTGAGCGCACTATTCAAGGCATGATTCGCAAAACCGCCAAAATGTTAGTCGAAGGCCAAGCTAAAAGCTTTTATATTACACTCGATAATGTTAAACAGTTTTTGCCTTCATAAAGTATAATTGGGTTATGGCTACCGACCAAATAATTTCTACCATAAAGCCAATTTTAAAAAAATACGGCGTGACAAAATCCGATCTTTTCGGCTCCTATGCTCGTGGCGATTTTAATGACCAAAGCGATGTGGATATTCTTATCGATCCCCCAGAAGATATGTCTCTTTTTGGTTTAATAAGACTTCAAAACGAATTAAAAGAATCTCTGGGAAAAGATGTCGACGTGGTTACCTATGAATACATAAGTAAATATCTAAAACCTTATATCTATCAAGATATCGTAACGATAATATGATCAAAGACCCTTTTGGATTTGGAGAAATGTTTGCAATAAACAATGCATATTGACGAAAAACAGGGAAAACTTGACGAAATTGCCATCGAAATTAGAAATTTTAAAGGTTTAGAGATTGCCAGGAATTGTCAAAATGCGGTTCCAGGCGAGGGTGATCCCGATGCGAAAATCATGTTTATTGGCGAAGCTCCGGGGGCCGATGAAGACGCCCAAGGCAGGCCCTTTGTCGGTCGGTCTGGACAATTGCTGCGACAAACCATTGCCGAAAGTAATATTAAAGTCGACAAGGTTTTTATTACCAATATTGTCAAATACAGACCACCTGAGAATCGAGATCCTCTCCCTGAAGAGATTGAAGCCTGCCGAGATTGGTTGGATCGCCAAATTCAAATTATTGAACCGGCAACCATTGTTACTTTGGGTCGGTTTAGCATGACCAAATTTTTGCCCAACGCTCGGATTTCCCAAGTTCATGGTCAGGGCCAAGAAATTGAATTCTTGGGGGAAAAATATTTTCTGGTCACCATGTACCATCCTGCCTTTGCTCTTCGCGGGACAAGTAATTTGGCAGAATTTAAAAAAGATTTTTCCAACTCAAGACAAATGGCCATTAATGCGTTAAAATTACGTCGATGCTAAAAATAATTTCACTTGGAGGATTTGGGAAAGTTACTTCGAACATGTTTGCTTATGAATATGGCAATGACATCATTTTGGTGGATTGTGGCATGGGTTTTCCTACTGAAGACATGTTGGGGGTAGATATCCTTATTCCCGACATCACCTATTTAAAAGACAAGTTTCACAAAATAAAAGGATTGGTTCTTACTCATGGTCACGAAGATCACACGGGTGCTTTGCCATACATCTTGCCCCAAATTCCCAATTTGACTATTTATGCCAGTAAGTTGACTGCCAGTTTGGTGAGCGAAAAACTAGCTGAATATCAAGGAATGCCTGTAAACACAAAAGTTCTGACTCCAAAAACTCCGTTAACCTTGGGACAATTTATCATTGAATCAGTGCTTATTTCCCATTCAATTCCTGACGCTACCAATCTAATCATAAAAACCCCTGCTGGGACGGTCTTTCATGGAAGTGATTTTAAATTTGATTTCACCCCAGTTGATGGAGTTAAACCCGACGTTGGTGGAATAGCGGCTGCGGGGAATAATGGAATAAAGCTTTTATTGTCGGACAGTTTGGGAAGTGGCCGAAAAGGATACACCCCATCAGAAAAAAGTTTAGAAGACACTTTTGAAAAAGAGATATCGAATTGCGCCGGAAAATTTATTGTGACAACCATGGGCAGCAATATTAGTCGTTGGAAACAGGCCGCTGAAGCGGCCATTGCCCATGGTCGCAAAATTGCCATTTTGGGGCGTTCGATTGAAAGAAATATCAAAGTGGCTTCGGAACTAGGTTGCTTCCAGCTTTCGGCTAAAGCTTTTGTTTCCCCCAAACAAGCCTCGCGCATAAAACCTAACCAAGTTTGTCTGCTGGTTGCCGGAGCCATGGCCCAATCGGGGTCGGCCCTAGAAAGACTAGCCACAGGCGACAATCGAGATTTACAAATATTGCCCGGTGACAAAGTGGTTTTTTCGGCCGATCCCATTCCCGGTTCAGAAAATGCCGTTTATTCTTTAATCGATACCCTTTCCCGTTTGGGGGCGGAAGCTGTTTACTCTGATGTCACAAGCAACCTGCATGTTTCTGGACACGGGTCGCAAGGAGATTTACTTTTAATGATGAATCTAACCCGGCCGGAATATGTTTTGCCTATTGGTGGGTCTTATATGCACATGGTTCAATACGCCAAATTAGCGAAATCAGCCGGTTTCATTGAGGATAAAATTCTTTTACCAATGGGACATAGTGTTGAGATGGATGCTGACGGTGTTCGTCTCGGTACGGTGATCGAAGTTCAAAATATTATGGTTGATGGACTTGGAGTTGGAGATGTCGGTAATGTAGTTTTAAGGGATAGACAGGTTTTGTCTGAGGAGGGTGTGGTGGTAGCGTTGATTGAGGCCAATAGAAATAACTTGGCTAAAATTGTGAGGGTTGATCTTATTAGCCGGGGGTTTGTTTTTGCCAAAGAGAATGCAAATTTATTAGCCCAGGGGGCAAACGCGGTTCGAAAATCGGTGGAACGGGTAAAAACAATTGATTCTGAGAGATATTTAAGAGGTCTGGCTGCAGATGTTTTAGAAAGATTCTTTTTTGAACAAACTCATCGCCGACCCATGATTTTACCTGTGGTGGTGGAGGTTTAAACGATTTCTGTATTCTAACCTTTTCTTTAGAAGTTTCTCAGAAAATCCGCCTTCTTGAGCATGCTTTTCCTCCAAAGAGAGGATCAGTTTTCGTTGGAGATAAGTAGCTTGGTTTATTAGAGTGATGAGTAGGTTTACCGCGTGAGTGGGATTGTCTGGAAGGTAAGGGAAGTTTGGGATGTCAGGGAGAGTGGGTAATTTAATTATTTTCCATACCTCCCCCAACTCCCTTACCTCCCTTTCCACCCTATCCTTACCCCAAATCTCTATTCGATTTTGCCGAGCATACGACTGATAATCTTTCAGCAACTCCTCAAGACTCGCTTTATTAACTCCGGCAAGTTTGATGTAGTTTGCCAAACTTTGTTGGCTATAACCTTCAGCGATGTTTGTCATTCCTGATCTAGCAGCTTGCACCATCTGGTCGGTGGTTCGAGAAAATGGAGAGATCCATCGCTTACAGAATTCAACTGTATAATCGTAAATCGGAACAGTTATTTTATATGCCAGGAGATACTCATACCCAGCCTTGGCCATATCTTAATTGTAGCAGTATAATTACTCCATGAATCAAATCAAGATTTTGATTGAAGGTTATGCCAGAATAAATTCTGATGGGACTTGGGATGCTAGTTCAACGACAACCTTGATTGACACCGGAAAATTAAAAATTATTGTCGATCCTGGATGCAATCGCAAATTGCTATTTGACGCTCTAGAGCAAGAAAATCTTAGAACAATTGATATAAATTATGTTTTTTTATCGCACTATCACCCCGACCACTGCCTGTTGATGGGAATCTTTGAAAAGGCTATAGTTTTTGATTCCGTCCAATATCAAAACGGGCCAATTGGTGGCGAAACGGGTGAATTTTTACCTGGTACTGATATAAGAATTATTAAAACTCCTGGGCACACAATTGACCATGCGTCTTTACTGGTAAATACTAAAGACGGAAAGATTCTGGTTGGGGCTGACGTGTTTTGGTGGAAGGATGGTGAGACGCAAATAGTCGAAGTCGATAAACATGACGATTTTGCTTCAGATCAGATTCTTCTCCAAGATTCGCGTTCTAAGGTTTTAAAACTGGCTGATTTCATCATCCCTGGTCATGGCAAGATGTTTAAAGTCGATAAATAAGGTTATAATAAGTCCATGGCCAGAAGGAATGCTTTGTGGGGGAAAAAATTTGTGAAAGTAAAGCTTAAGAGAGGAACAATTTTTTCTATTGCTGCCACACTGTTGTTTACTTTGGCGGGTTTAACTTGGATATCTTTTGTGCGTCAGGGTTCACTTTTGATTCGCCTAAACAGTTTATTGGTAAGTCAGTTGGGAGTATTCGCTACCGCAATTATTCCTATCCCCATGTTTTCTGGGGGCCTGATGTTGACAAAAATAAAAACCTGGCTGGGAAGACCACATACTTTTGTGGGAAGTCTTTTGTTATCGTTTTCAGTTATGGGTTTGGGAGGTGGAGGAGAAATTGGCCGTCAACTTTGGTTATCGATTAGTGCGCTTTTTTCGGTTTGGGGAGCGGGCTTGGTGTATGGAATGGGAATATTCATTGGTCTGATGGTAATGTTTGATGTTCCTCTTGAAGATGTCGTCAAAATGTTTCAAAGGTTGTCGTTGCCAAAAAGCGTGGATTTAAAGCAAGTTCAAATCAATCCCCTAAAATTGAACAAACCCCAGCTACCAACTGCAGTTGCTAAACGAGAGATTAAGATAGGAGGAATGGGAGAAAGTAAACCAAAAGCCTCTGATTTTAATGTTGCCTCACCCCAGGCTATGGTGGCTTCAAATATCGTTTGGAAGTATCCTCCCTTAAGCATATTATCGGAAAACATTTCTGGTAAAGCTGATCGGGGGGATGTAAGGGGAAACGCCGCTATTATCGAGCAAACTTTAGAAGCCTTTGGAATTTCAGCCAAGGTAGTGGAGGTGAACGGTGGCCCAGCCGTTACTCAATATGCTTTGGAAGTGGCGATTGGTACTAAACTTTCTAAAATTTCCGCCCTATCCAACGACTTGGCCTTAGCTCTGGCTGCACCCACTGGCCAAATTCGAATCGAAGCTCCTATTCCCGGAAGGTCGTTGGTTGGTATCGAATTGCCAAATAAGTCTCCTGAATTTGTTAGTTTAAGAAAAATGTTGGAATCTGATGCTATGCACGGGAGTAAAAGTAAGCTCGCTGTTTCTTTGGGTTTGGAGGTGTCTGGAAAACCTGTTGTTGCTGACATTTCCAAAATGCCACACGTTTTGATTGCCGGCTCAACTGGTTCGGGTAAGTCGGTCTGTATAAATGCTTTTATTGCTTCCATTTTATTTAGGGCCAGTCCAGATGAAGTGAGGTTTATTATGGTAGATCCCAAAAGAGTGGAGTTGAATAATTACAATGGTATTCCCCACCTTTTGTCTCCGGTTATTGTTGACCCGGAAAAAGTTCTATCAGCTCTGAAGTGGTTAACCATCGAAATGGATAGGCGCTACAAATTGTTTGCTGAGGTTGGAGTGCGTAACATTGACGCTTACAATGAGATGTCAGGATTTCAATCGATACCCTATATCATCCTAATCATTGATGAATTGGCTGATATTATGTTGTTTGCTCCGGTTGAAGTGGAAGACACAATAACCAGATTGGCTCAAATGTCGCGGGCTACGGGAATCCATTTGGTTTTGGCTACCCAAAGACCTTCTGTAGACGTAATTACTGGTCTTATTAAAGCCAATATTCCGGCCCGAATTGCTTTTGCCGTTTCCTCGATGATTGATTCAAGAGTTATCCTCGATGCCCCTGGGGCCGAAAAACTCTTGGGGAGGGGAGATATGTTGTTTATTCCACCAGGGCAGGCAAAGCCGTCCCGTATTCAAGGCGCTTTTGTTTCAGACAAGGAAGTGTCTATGCTTATAGATTTTCTTAAAAAACAAGGCGTTCAACCCAACTACACAGAGGAGGTTACCTCAATGCCGGTTTCAACTAAGAATGGTCGAGGGGGGAACGCATTTATTTCTCCAAATGGGGAATCTCGTGATGCTTTGTTTGAGGAAGCAGTGAGAATTGTCGTGCAAAATGACAAAGCTTCGGCTTCTTTGCTTCAGAGAAAATTGAGTGTTGGTTATGCCAGGGCAGCTAGGATGTTAGACGAACTGGAACAAGCGGGGATCGTTAGTCATGCTGAGGGATCAAAGCCACGGGACGTACTGACTAAGGGTGAAAATGTATGAAAACTGTTGGTCAGCTGTTGCAGCAAACCCGGATGGCAAAAAAAATAGAACTGGAAGAAATAGCAAAATTTACCAAAATCAGAACTAGTTTTTTAGAATCGATCGAAAAAGATGACTACTTGCGACTGCCAAATAGTGCTGTCGCGAGGGGGTTTGTAGCAAATTATGCCCAATATTTAGGGCTAAATATTGAGACTATTCAAGCCATGTTTCGGAGAGACTTCAGTGAAAATCAGTACGGACAGATTGTTCCTCGAGGGATGGTTAATCCAGTAAACAGGTTGAATTGTTGGACTCCCAAAAAGACTATTGCTGCGGTAATTTTTTTGGGAATTTTTTTATTTATGTTATATCTGGTATATCAGTATATGGTTTTGATTGGTCCTCCTAGTCTGAAATTAACACGACCAACTGAGGTTCAAGTTGTGAACAGTGAGACTGTTGAAGTATCAGGAAAGACTGATCCTCAGGCGGTTTTGTCCGTAAATGGGCAACTAGTCGTATTGGACAATGGCGGGAATTTTTCCTTTAAAATTCCTCTTGTCCCTGGGGAAAATAAAATAACAGTGCAGGCACTTAGTAAATCTGGCAAGATATCTCAGATTGAAAGAAGGGTTATTTTCAAAAATGAATAATATTTTTCAGTTATTACTTGTGAGCGCTATCGTTGTCCTCACTTTACTAATGACGATTGTTTTTGTACAGGTACTTTTGGTAATTCACGATTTTAAAAAATTGATAAAAAAGATGGAATCAACAACGGAATTGTCCAGGGTCAAAGACGGCCTGACGGCGGCCGTCAAAGTCAAACAGTTCTTTCATAGTAAGTAGTGATAAAATTCAGGTATGGTTTCAGGAAATCAGATTAGGAAGAGATATTTGCGTTTTTTTGAGAAACGCGGTCACGTAATGATGCCTTCAGCTCCTCTTGTTCCTGAAAACGACCCCACCACTTTGTTTACCGGATCGGGAATGCAACCAATGTTGCCATTTTTACTTGGAGAACCGCATCCATCGGGAACCAGGCTGGTTGATTCACAAAAGTGTTTTCGCAGTCAGGACATTGAAGAAGTGGGCGACAACCGTCACGATACTTTTTTTGAGATGTTGGGGAATTGGTCTCTGGGTGATTATTTTAAAGAAGAACAACTGGCTTGGTTTTGGGAATTTTTAACAAGAGAGTTAAACTTTTCATCTGAAAAATTATATGTTTCCGTTTTTGACGAAGATAAAGAAACGGCAGACCTTTGGGTTAAGCTGGGTGTTTCCAAGGAAAGAATATTTTTTTACGATGAGAAAAAGAATTGGTGGTCCAGGTCGGGTGTTCGTGCCAATATGCCCATTGGTGAACCGGGTGGACCAGACAGTGAAGTTTTTTATGACTTTGGCACCAAACACGATCCTAAATTTGGAAAAGACTGCCATCCCAATTGTGACTGCGGTCGGTTTGTGGAGATTGGCAACAACGTCTTTATGACTTACAAAAAAACAGTAAATGGATTTGTACCCTTGGAGAAAAAAAATATTGATTTTGGTGGGGGTCTCGAACGCTTAACTGCTGCGGCCAATAATGACAACGACCAGTTTAAAACCGACTTATATTGGCCAATAATTCAATCAATTGAAGCGGACTACGAAACCAATAAATACGCGATTAGAGTTATGGCTGATCACCTTAAGGCTTCAGTGTTTTTAATTCAGGATGGGGTGCTGCCGGGTAACAAAGCCCAAGGATATTTTTTAAGAAGGCTTTTGCGCCGGGCTACCGTCAAAATGCAACAGTTAAAGCTGCCATTGGAATTTTTGCCAATAATCAAGGCTGTCTTTGCTATTTACCCAATGTACTTAAAGGATTTTAATTTAATTAATCAAACTATTGGAGAGGAAATTTCTAAATTTAAAAAAACATTGGATGCCGGACTAAAAATGGTGGGCAAAATTTCCAATTTTGATTTATATCAATCTTATGGTTTTCCCAAAGAAGTCATAAAAGAATTACAAGGTGACAAATTTGATGAAGCAGAGTTTGAAAGAGAAAAAACTCAACACCAAAATTTGTCCAGAACTGCCGGGAAAGGGATGTTTAGGGGTGGACTGCAGGACCGGTCTGAGATTACTACCAAATATCACACTGCTACCCATTTGTTGCATGCAGCTTTGCGTCAGATTTTGGGTAATTCAGTTTCTCAAAAAGGTAGTAATATTACGGCCGAGAGATTAAGGTTTGATTTTTCGTTTGATCGAAAACTGAGCGAATCAGAGATTGAAGAGATTGAGAAATTAGTTAATCAAAAAGTAGTTGAGAACATTCCAGTTGAGAGACTGGAAATGCAAAAGACAAAAGCTTTGGAGATGGGGGCGTTGGCGTTTTTTCCAGAAAAATATCCAGAAATAACGAATGTTTATAAAATTGGAAATTTTTCGATGGAGCTTTGCGGTGGGCCACACGTTAATTCGACAGGTGAAGTTGGAAAGATTAATATATTTAAAGAGGAGTCGGCCGGTGCTGGAGTTCGCCGGGTCTATGCAAAAATGAAATGAACCTGCCCTTTATTAAACACCAAAATCCTCCTGAAAAAAGAGAGTATTTTTTTGTAGTGGAAATTGGATTGGGTTCTGTCCAAGTAGCCTTATGGTCTGTTGTCAACGCAAAACCCCAGATATTGGCGGTTGGAAACTCAGTCGCGTGGAAAAGTGACAATGTCGAAAGTCTTATCCAATCAGTCGACCAATCCTTGGGGATGGCTTGTGAAAAAGGCGGATTAACATCTGAAAACCAACCCACAAAAATGATTTTAGGTTTGCCGGCCGATTGGGTGGCGCTAGATAAAGTTGCACCGGCAAAACTCACCTGGTTGAGACTTTTGTCCGACAAACTCGAGTTAAAGCCTGTGGGCTTTGTTACCGAACATGAGGCGATTATCCGATTTATTCAACAAAATGAAGGAGTCCCGGTGACGTCAGTTTTGTTATTGGTCTGGCCTGACTACTTGGAAACAACTTTAGTACGCTTGGGAAAAGTTGTGGGTACGGTTTTAGTCAGAAAGAGCCAGAATTTAACAGACGATGTTGTTGAAGGTTTGGCCCTGTTACCAAGAATTGAGGTTTTACCTTCAAGAATCTTTCTAACTGGTTCTGGAGTGGACATGGAACAAGCCAGGCAGTTGTTGTTAAACTATCCCTGGACTACTCCGTCAAAAAAGTTTAGTTTTTTACATTTTCCCAAAATCGAGATTCTGCCCTCTGACTTTGGAGCTAAGGCGATCGCCTCGTCTGTAAGCTTGGAAATGGCTGAACTATTCGAAGAGGAGGCTGTTTCGGAACCTCTCATTTCAACTGCCGCTGACTTTGGTTTTACAGAAAGCGACGTTGTTTCTCGATCCGTTGAACCGCCTATCCAGGAAGATCATTGGGTAAACAAACCCGAGGTTCCATCTGCGAATAAACCGAATTTATCTTTTATTTTCGTGGGGATTATTTTATTCTTGCTTGTGGGAGGAGGGATATCGGCCTTTTATTGGTTTGTACCCAAAGCTGCAGTTACGATTAGGATCTTGCCAAAGTCAATATCTCAAAGTTTTGATCTTGTTTTAAATGCAAAAGCAAATTCAATAGAAGTTGAGGTGAAGGGTGATCAATCGCTCCCAACTACCGGAAACAAGTTGGTTGGAGACAAGGCCACGGGAACGGTTATTGTTGAGAGCGGTTTAGATACCGAGAGGAAATTTTCTGCAGGAACAATTCTTACTTCTGCCTCTGGTATAAAATTTTCACTAGACAACGATATTTTGGTCGCTTCTGCCAGTGGCAGTGTTGGTAACTTAATTTTGGGAAAAACAAACGCCAAAGTAACAGCGGTCAGTGTTGGCAGCGATTACAATTTATCGGCCGGAACAATTTTTAGGGTGGGAGTTTTGGCGCTGACTCAGGTCGATGCAAGAAACGAGATTGCTTTTTCGGGTGGATCGAGCCGGCAAGTCAAATCTGTCGCAAAAGAAGATATACTTAACCTAAGGACAACTCTCGCGGAAAAATTAAAAAACGAGGCCAAAACAAAACTGTCTTCAAAAGTTGGGACAGGCAACGAATTAATTGCAGAATCGATGACCGTTTTGGTTGTTTCCGAAGATTTTGATCATAAATTAGATGAAGCTGCCGATTCTGTGAAATTAAGTCTGTCAGTAAAAGCCCGTGCCTTTGTTTATAAAAAATCGGAACTAGAAGAAATAATTACCACAAAAATTTCTTCTCTGGTCCCAGAGGGATACACTTCTCAACAAGAACTAGATAAAGTGTTTACAATAAAACACATCGATAAAGAGGGAGCAAAACTATCAGTAAAAATTACAGCTATAATGTGGCCCCAGATTAATATCTCTGATTTCTCAAAACTTTACGCAGGGAAGAAAAATGAATTGGTGATCTCTGATCTGAAAAAGGAGGTGGGAGTGGAAAGCGTGACGATTAATGCAAAACCCGGTCTTCCTTTAATCAACGATCGCTTACCGTTTTGGCAAAAGAATATAGAATTTAAAGTGGTTTCACAATAAGATGGGTGGGCATAAAAGAATTATAGCCTTAATGCTGTTAACCTCCGGTTTGACTATTCTCACCGTAGTGATCTTACCTTTACTATATTCGCAATGGAACTACTTTAAAAAAGGAGGATATTTTTTTGATCCCTCAGAGGTAACCATAAACACCAGAACTTTGGCCGCTGAAACCATCAGCGTTGACTATACCAATGCCAATAATTGGTTTGCCCCTTCGGTTCCTCTTAAACCAGTCGAATCCAAAGTGGGTTACTATACGTTATCGGTGCCGTCTGTAAAATTAAAAGATGTTCCTGTTGAAATTAATGGTGTCAACTTAAAGAAAAACGCCATCCAGTATCCTGGAACCGCTCTGCCTGGCACTTTTGGTAACCCAGTGATTTTTGGTCATTCGACTCTTCCCTACCTTTATAAAGTTAACGACCCTATATCTATTTTTAACCCATTACTAAAAGTTAAAAAAGGTGACGAAGTTATTGTAGATTATGATGGAATTACTTTTAGATACCGAGTGGCAGAAACCTGGGAAGTTTCTCCTGATAAAGTTGAAGTTTTGGCCCAAAGATATGATAAACACGAATTAACTTTGATTACTTGCATTCCTTTAGGGACTTACTTGCACCGTTTCGTCGTTCGTGCCGAGTTGGTCAATTAGAGTCGAAGGGTTTTTTGTGTTTATAAATTTTGAATAAGTGAGACAAGTTCGGGAAAAGTCACTTGTTTGAAATGTCCTCGATCTTCAAAAACTAGTATTCGAGCATTGGGTAATTGTTGTTTGTATTTTTCCACTTGCTCAAATGGAACCACCGGGTCATCTTTACTTTGAATTAAACAGATTGTTCCACCCTGATTGGCAAATTTTTCAAGTGATTTTGGTAAGGCAAAATCAGTCAGCGACTCTTCACTATTTGCATTATCAAACGGGGCGGCCACCAAAATAGTCGCTTTGATCGTTTTGCCGAACAAATTTTCGCAAAGATATTTAGCCAAAAAGATTCCCCCAAGCGAATGGCCGATTAGAATAATGTTGTTATCGAGTAATGGAATGATTTTTTCTAGCCAAAGCTTCCATTCTGAATATCGGGCATTCATGCCGTTTGGCATTTTTGGTGTGAGTACATCGAAGTTTTTACCTAATCTGGTTGAAAGAGAGTCTTTCCAATCTTTATTCGATCGAATTTTTTCTAAATTTATTTCTTTGTTTTTTAGGTAAGCAATATAATCCTCGTAAACTTCAAAACTTGTTCCACCATGAATAACTAATATTTGCTGAGTCATAAACTAAAAAACTGTTTCGTTTTGGTTACCCAAACAAGTATATCAGAGTTATGAGTTCTAAAACCGATTCGAACACCAAATAGTATTGACGCCACTTCTACCTGAAAGGTGGAAACACAGAATCCCGCCTTCCAGGTAGGACTCTCCTGAAAGAAATCAGGCATTCGCCTCAGGAGAGGGAAGACGTCAGTCAGGGTGAGGTATAATTTAAATATGAACGTTCTTGGTATAGACTATGGAGAGAGACATATTGGGGTGGCGTTGGCGGAAGTGTCGCTGGCCAATCCTCTGACCACTCTTTCTACCCAAACCGCTATTGTTCAAATAAACAAATTAATAAGCAAATGGCAAATAAGCAAATTAATAATTGGAGA
>Ga0233420_10000259_pt1 | contig 23753 bp, 20 predicted proteins | sample Watercolumn_Mata_4_FD_183009 | JGI IMG/M metagenome (GOLD analysis project Ga0233420, IMG submission 183009) | Freshwater microbial communities from Lake Matano, South Sulawesi, Indonesia - Watercolumn_Matano_2014_102_MG | ecosystem: Environmental > Aquatic > Freshwater > Lake | place...
AAAAACGTATGGGTAGTCAGCTCATATTGGTTTGCAAGTCGAGCTTGACCTGATAGCGTCGATTAGCAAACTGTTTTTTACTTCAAAAATCGATTCGGTTTTTTGCTCGTGAATTATTCAGGTTAAGAGCGGAAGTGGAAAGAGTCGGGTAAAAAAATTTATTTTCCTGCTCGGCACTCTTGTTCCGTGTCATGACCGACCCGAATGACCTGGCACAAAAGCCAACAAATAAAGCAGATACCAGATTCTGATAGAGCCAGAATTTCGCCTGAATCAGCCCGATAAACGATATGCTTACTGTACGACGCCGCATACTATTCACTCTACTTTCAGCAGCCCTGCCGTTCTGCGTCGTCTCTTTTTTCCTTGTTGACAAAACGCTGATCCTCTATCTTGACCAGTTCAATCATGGCCTTTGGCGTGATTTCTGGAAAACACTGACACGGGCGGGACAATCTGAATGGTACCTTGTCACCGGACTCGCTCTTTACGCATGGTTCAGAAAACGAAACCGGCAGCTCTCCCAGGCAGGACTTTTTCTGTTCAGCACGGTTGCCGTATCGGGACTCCTTGCAGATATTCTTAAGTTCCTGCTGGGCCGGGCGAGACCGAAACTTTTTCTGCAACAGGGCATTTACGGCTTCGACTTTTTTCATGGTCATTTCGACCATGCATGGACATCGTTTCCTTCCGGCCATTCGGCTACAGCCCTGAGCATCGCCATGACCCTTTCGCTGCTCCTGCCCAGATTCCGGCTGGTATACATGGCCGGGGCTGTTCTTGTCATCTCAAGCCGCGTCATACTCTGCCAGCACTACTTGAGCGATGTCATTGCCGGATCTATACTCGGATTCATTACCGCAGTCCTGCTTTATCAACGCTATTTCCGTACCGCTCCCGATGAAAACAGAATCATATAATCAGAACAGGCATCTGCAACTTGCGGGACTTGCACTTCTGCTCTTCCTGAGCTTTTTTGCAGGACTTGGGTCAGGGCCGCTCTTCGATGTGGATGAGGGGGCGTTCAGTGAAGCCACACGGGAGATGCTCGTGTCAAAAAATTACCTTACCACCTATCTGAACGGCCAGCTCCGTTTCGATAAACCTATTCTTATCTACTGGCTGCAACTGCTGTCTGTAAACTCTTTCGGGATCACTGAATCTGCTTTCAGATTGCCTTCGGCAGTGGCAGCAGCCTTCTGGGCTTTAACGCTTTTTCTTTTCGTTCGACGCGAACGCAACGAAACAGAGGCCCTCCTTTCGACAGCGCTCCTGGTGCTCTCCTTGCAGGTCAGCATCATCGCCAAGGCAGCCATTGCCGATTCGCTGCTCAACCTCTGCCTTGCGGTCAGCCTTACGGCGATATTCAGCTACTGGCGCACCAGGAAAAAATCGTCGGTTTATATCGCTTATGCCGCCATGGGATTCGGAGTGCTCGACAAAGGTCCGGTGGCCATTCTCATTCCGGTTGCCGTCTCGTTTCTCTTTTTCCTGATGCAAAAAGACATTAAAGCATGGTTCAGGGCGGCCCTGAACCCGACGGCCATCGGCCTGTTCCTTCTGATCGCGCTCCCCTGGTACATCCTTGAATACAGGGATCAAGGCCTGGCCTTTATCGACGGTTTTTTCATAAAGCACAATGTCGGACGTTTCCACGGATCAATGGAGGGGCACTCGGGTTCACTTTTCTACTATCTGCCGGTAGTGCTTATCGGCATCATGCCTTCAACCGGTCTTCTCCTGACCTTTTTCATGAAAATACGTGAGCGGCTGACCGATCCGCTTTACAGGTTCTGCCTTATCTGGTTCGGCTTTGTCTTCATCTTCTTCTCACTCTCGGGCACAAAACTGCCGCACTACATGATCTATGGTTATACGCCGCTGTTCATCATACTTGGCTCTGAACTGGTGAGTGCCAGAAAGACCTGGCGGCACGCACTCTGGCCCGCAGGCCTGCTGCTTATCCTTGCTGCCCTGCCTCCTGTACTGGAAGTGGTGATACCTTCGGTTGAAAATCTCTTCATCCGTGCCCAGCTTCTGGGCTTTCTGGAACAGATGGGCAACGCCCGGCTCTCTCTGCTCATGTCCGGAGCCGCTGTGCTCTGTTTGCTGCTGCAAATGATCCCGGTTCTTGCCCCATCGTTGCGTTTCATCCTTGGCGGGGCGGTTCTGACCATATCGTTCAATTTCATCGCCATGCCCATAGCCGCAAGAGTCATGCAGGAGCCGGTGAAACAGGCCGCTCTGCTCGCAAGGGCTGAGGGACTCAAAGTCGTGATGTGGAAGGTCTTTTACCCCTCTTTTTTAGTATATTCGGGTTCTCTTGTCGAACGGCGCCATCCCGAACCGGGCGATGTTGTGCTGACCAGCATCGACCGTCTCCCGCAGATCGGAACGGTCGAGAAACTGTACGACAAGTATGGAATAATACTGGCAAGAATGCCTGAGCAAAAGAATCCCTGATGAAACTCTCTGTCGTCATACCGGTCATGAACGAGGCCGAAAGCATCAAACCGCTTTTCGATGCTCTCGCATCCTCTCTTGACGGTGTCGATCATGAAATCATACTGGTCGATGACGGATCGACGGACTCGACGGTGGCCGAAATCGAACGCTACGCCCCGAAAAATGCAATGCTGGTGGTGCTGAACAAGAACTATGGCCAGACGGCTGCAATGTCAGCCGGCATCAACGAGGCACAAGGCGAACTGATCGCCACGATGGATGGTGACTTGCAGAACGATCCCGGCGACATACCCATGATGATCCGCCATCTCGAAACGAAAGGACTCGACGTGGTGGCCGGAAGGCGTGCCGGAAGAAAAGACGGCATGATCCTGCGCAAAATTCCGAGCAGAATCGCCAACGCGATGATCCGGAATATGACCAACGTGCACATCCGGGATTACGGATGCACACTGAAGGTTTTCAAAAGCGAGGTTGCCAGGAATCTGGGTCTTTACGGAGAATTACACCGCTTCATTCCGGTGCTCGTGCAGCTCTACGGAGCGAAAATGGAAGAGGTGGATGTGAAGCACCATGCGAGGAAATTTGGTAAATCCAAGTATGGCATCGGCAGAACACTGAAAGTGCTGAGTGACCTCCTTTTCATGGTTTTCTTCCAGAAGTATGCCCAGAAGCCGATGCATCTTTTCGGCTCGCTCGGATTCATCACCCTCTTCCTCGGGCTCGGTATCGACCTTTATCTGCTCGCCATCAAAATCCTGGGCCACGACATAGGCGGCCGTCCCCTGCTGAGCCTCGGCGTCATCCTCACCTTCATCGGAATCCAGTTGATCACAACCGGATTCATTGCCGAATTCATCATGCGTACCTACTACGAGTCGCAGAACAAGAAACCTTATATCATCAGAGAGATCGTTGACAAAAGCAGGTAGTTCCATCAGAAGCAAAGCGCTCAAAACAGCATTCCAGATACTTCTCACCGTGGCCGCACTGGCCATAGTGCTGAACAAAACCGATCCAGGCAAGCTGACGTCGATCATAAGCCACGCCCGGCACTGGCCTCTTCTGGGAGCTGTACTTTTTTTCAACATCTCCAAGATCGTCAATGCTTTGAGGCTGAACCGCTTTTTCACGGCAATCGGCCTGCGGCTCTCGACCTGGTACAACCTTAAACTCTATTATCTTGGCATGTTCTACAACCTGTTCCTGCCCGGCGGTATCGGAGGAGACGGTTACAAGATCTACGTGCTCAATAAAAATCACAGCCTTACGGTGATGAACATCTTCAGTGCGGTGTTCTGGGATCGCGTCAGCGGCATTTTCGCTCTGGTGTTCCTTTCGGCACTCCTGATCATACCGAGTTCGTTTGCAGCACTTTACCCCGGTGAAATGCTCTGGATTTGGCTGATCGCCGGCATCGCCTATCCGCTCTCGTTATTGCTGACCCGGCTTTTCTACCGTCAGTTCATGCCGGTCTTTCTTGTGACAGCTTTCGAATCGCTGGTCATCCAGGCTACCCAGGTCATCTCGGCATGGTTCATTCTGATGTCGCTGTCAGCCTCAAGCCATCAGATCGATTATCTGGCGATCTTCCTGATTTCAAGTGTCGCAACCATTCTGCCCCTCACCATCGGCGGAGCCGGAGCCAGGGAGGTCACGTTTCTGTACGCCCTCAACCATCTCGGACTCGATGTCAATACCGGTGTAGCCCTCTCTCTGATCTTTTTCGCTGTCTCTGCCGTCTCCTCACTGCCAGGAATTCTCCTGAAAATCAGGCACGAGAAGAGTGAGGAAATGGTGACGAATGACGAGAGGAAAAATTGACAGTTGACAGTTATTGGTGGGACTCAGGCAATAAATGCCGGAAAATGGTGACGAGTGACGGAACAGAAAAACGTATGTCATTCTGAACCCGAGGTGTCGGGATCGGTACCGCCCCCGCAACTATCCATTATCAACTGAAAGACATATCCTTCAGGCGCAACTGAACGAACTCCCGACCGTTCCAGCGCTTCTTTTCCGGAATGCAGACCAGTTGCAGAGGTATCATGCAGCCTTGCCGTTCAAGTTCGCTGAAAATATCGGGACGATCAAAGCCGATCACTTCGTAATCCGGGCCACGGTTTCCCCTAACCATGAATTTGACGTGCCGTTCCCGGAAAAGTTTCGGTCTGCCGACAAGGCGGCATCCGGTTGCCAAAAAAAGCGGCTCGCGGTTGGCATAACCGAAAGGAGAGAACTGTTCGAGCACCTTCAGGAAATTTGGTGTGATGTCACCAAGCGACAGTTCAGCATCGATCAGCAACTCCTTCTGGCGCACCTCAACCGGCAGCACTTCACGGCACACCTCGTCAAAACGGCGCCTGAAGGCTGCAAGATTCTCAGGTCTGAGTGTCAGACCGGCCGCCTGATGATGACCGCCGAACTGTTCAAGATAATCGCGGCACTCGTGCAGAACATTATAGATATTGAGATGATCGATGCTCCTGACCGACCCTTTGATGAGACCGTTCATTCTGCCCATCACAACGGTAGGCAGAAAATATTTATCAAGAAGCTTCGAGGCAACGATACCAAGCACTCCGAGATGCCACTCTTCATCATACAGCACAATCGACGAGCAGAAACTGGCACAATGGCCAGGTACCATACTTTCCGCTTTTGCAGTAATTTCAGCATCTATCTGCCGGCGCCGAGCATTCAGTCCTTCGAGTTCAGCAGCATGAAGACTCGCTTCCGTCTGATCCGAACTGAGAAGCCATTGCATGGCTGCACCGGCGGACTCCATTCTGCCGGCAGCATTGATTCGGGGAGCGATACCAAAGGCAATATGCATCATGCCAAACTCAGCCGGATTGACCTTCATAAGAGCAGCCATAGCCTGCAAACTTTTTCTGGGCGACCGGCGCATCACTTCAAGGCCTTCACGAAGATAGACACGGTTCTCTCCCTGAAGTGAAACCATATCCGCAGCGGTCGCGACAGCCACGAAATCAAGGTATTGCTTCCAGCTCTCCTGACCGCTCCCCCGTGCTTCGACAATCGCCTGAATGAGCTTGAGAGCCACTCCGCATCCGCAAAGCTCTCTGAAAGGATATCCGCATCCCTTCACTTTCGGATTGAGAATGGCATACGCCTTCGGAAGTTCTCCGGCTTCGTGATGATCGCAGATAATGACATCGATGCTTTTTGCAGCACACGCTGACACTTCGGATACAGCACGGATACCGCAATCAACGGTGATGATCAGCGATACCTTCTGATCGAATGCCCAGGAAATACCTGTATCCGAAAGACCATACCCCTCTCTGAAACGATCGTTAATGTAATAACAGATATCCCCCCCCATTTCACGTAGAAACAGCACAAGCATGGCCGTTCCGGCAGTGCCGTCAACATCATAGTCCCCATAGATCATGATCTTTTCACCTTCGGAAACAGCTCTCGAAACACGTTCTACAGCACGCTCCATAGAACTGAAAAGAAAAGGCGACGGGATTTCGTCTAGCGAAGGACGAAAGAAACGGCGTGCTTCCTCGAAGCTCGAAATGCCCCGATTACACAGAGCAGCTGAAATGGGCGTACTGACGTTGATCGCTTCGGAAAGAGTCAGAACCAGAGATGGCTCAGGCTGAAGAGGTGTCCATCGGAATCGTTTCATGAATATATCCTTGAGTCGGAAATACAGGTCGCTGAATGTACGGATTATTAAGCGTTTCTTCAGGAAAAAACCGTTCACTGATCCTTAATCTGTTTCGTTGGAATACCCTTGGAAATAGTATAGATTTCGGAGCAAACCCGTTTATGCGTGCAACAGCAAAAGACCTCCCGTGCGTTCACCGGCCTTCAAAGTTCCGGTTGAACCTGGGTTCCATTAACCCTTCTGAATGACTCTGTGATGAACAAACTCACCACCATCGAAAGCCATTTTCTCCAGCAGCAGAAACTTTACCCTGAAGTCAACAGCGAAGTGACCGATCTGCTCCACGACGTCGCCCTTGCGGCCAAGCTGGTGCGGCGCGAAGTAGTACGTGCAGGTCTGGTGGACATCCTCGGACTGGCCGGATCGACCAACGTGCAGGGCGAGGAGGTCAAGAAGCTCGACCTGTTCGCCAACGAAAAGATCATCTGCGCCATCGGCCAGCACGGACGTTTCGCGCTCATGGGCTCCGAGGAGAACGACAGCATCATCGTGCCGCCCAAGAACGACACCGGCAACTACGTGCTGCTCTTCGATCCGCTCGACGGCTCGTCGAACATCGACGTCAACGTCAGCGTCGGCACCATCTTCTCCATCTACCGCCTCAAAAGCGACGACCCCACGCAGGCCAGCCTCGAAGACTGCCTGCAGAAGGGTGCCGAGCAGGTTGCCGCCGGGTACGTCATCTACGGCTCGTCGGTGGTGATGGTCTACACGACCGGCCACGGCGCGCACGGCTTCACCTACGACCCGACCATCGGCGAGTTCCTGCTGTCGCACGAGAACATCACGACACCGGAGCGGGGCAAATACTATTCGGCCAACGAAGGATCGTGGGCGCAGCTCAACGACGGCACGAAGCGCTTTCTCGACTACCTCAAGAAGGAGGACGCCGCGACCGGCAGGCCCTACAGCACGCGCTACATCGGCTCGCTCGTGGCGGACTTCCACCGCAACCTGCTCACCGGCGGCGTCTTCGTCTACCCTGCCACGAAGAAGCACAAACAGGGCAAGCTGCACCTGATGTACGAAGCCAACCCGCTCGCCTTCATCTGCGAACAGGCCGGAGGCCGCGCCACTGACGGAGAGCGCCGCATCCTCGACATCCAGCCCGAAGAGCTGCACCAGCGCACCCCGCTCTACATCGGCAGCAAAAACGACGTTCTCATCGCCGAAGAGTTCGAGCAGGGGAAGAGGTAGAATTTACCGGACTTGCAAGATGACGAAACCCCAACCAGTTGTTTTCTGACAGGTTGGGGTTTCTCTTTTTCGAAATCGAAATCACTATCGAAATCGCATTTGAAATTTTCAATCTGACAATGCTGAAACGCTCACGGAGGCAAGTATACTGCCAAATGAGGACATTATGATAGACTGTATCTACCTCGAAGAAGCGAAATACCTCGACGGCTTCCGGATTTTTCTCAGATTCAACGACGAAAAATCCGGCATCGTCGATCTCAAAGAAACGATTTACCGATACGCTGCCGCATATCCTTTACGAGAGCCGGAACCGTTCTCAAAGTTCTATCTCGACTCATGGTCCACGCTCGCATGGAATTGCGGTTTCGATATAGCACCGGAGACGCTTTATGAGAAGTGTGAGCCAACAACTTAGCAAAATCGGCAAAACCGATGTATTGCACGAGTAATTGTCATTATCTTTGACTCAAAGGTTTTCAGAATCCAAGAGAAAAATAGAATGAGTAAAAGTGAGATTGAGAAACTGAAGACCATGTTTTCAGACGACTAAGGCTTCGGTGATCCCGACGCTCGACGCAATGCAGAACGGCTCTTGCAAACGCTGATTGCTGAACGGCAAGATAACATGTCACGTCAAATGAACATCCTTACTGCTGTATTGGTTTTCATCGCCTTGCTGGAGGCAGTGTTCCATGCAATCGATATTTGGATGAAATAATGAAATTGAGCCATTATTCGGGAGACGGAGCATAACAAGACGCTTGACAAACCATTCTGATATGAACTTGACACGACAAGAATCTTTGTTCCCGGAGTTATCGGTACGATCTGTCCTCCAGAAGCCGGTCAATGTCGCCTCAATACCTCAACGAAGCCCGTTCCGGTATCCCGGCGGAAAAACATGGTTCGTACCCACGTTCAGAGACTGGCTGGCGCAACAAGGCAAAAAACCGGCCATTCTTGTCGAGCCATTTGCCGGAGGAGGGATCATCAGTTTGACAGCCCTTTTCGAAAATCTTGTCGAAACCGTTGTCATGGTCGAACTTGATGAAGAGATCGCCGCGGTTTGGCAAACCATTGTTGAGGGGAAAGCTCAATGGCTTGCTCAACGAATTGTCAACTTCGATCTGACACGAGAATCATTGGCAATTGAGTTATCAAAAACCGATGGCGATCTCAAAGAAAAAGCGTTTCAAACCATTCTGAAAAATCGAACCTCACACGGCGGCATTCTCGCCAATGGATCGGGATTGCTGAAACATGGGGAAAACGGTAAGGGCATCCGGTCTCGATGGTATCCGCAAACGCTGGCAAAACGTTTCTCGGCAATCAGCTACGTGGCTGACAGAATCTCTTTCCATCAAATCGATGGGCTTGCCGCCATGAAGGAATTTGCATCCCTTGAAGACGCCATCTTTTTTATTGACCCGCCATACACCGCAGGCGGGAAAAAAGCCGGAAAACGATTGTACCGCTATTCGGAAATCGATCACGAACAGTTGTTTGGACTTTGTGAATCGGTAGCTGGCGATTTCCTGATGACTTATGATAACGCCGAAGAGGTCAAGCAGTTAGCAAGAAAACACGGATTTCAGATGAGGTTGATTCCCATGACCAATACCCACAACACGATGATGGAAGAGCTGGTTATCGGCAAAAATCTTGCTTGGATGGATCGATACCAGGCCGTTCACGACCCTTCTGAAACGTATGGGGCCTGACGAACTTTCCCCCCACTCACCCCTGCTGCGGCGCGTTCTCGAACTCCGGATAGAAAATCCGCTCGATCCCCACGGCTTTGCCGGTCTCGACGTCGAGCGTGAGCAGCACGGCAGAAAAATGGACGTCGTCGGTGGCACATTCGTATTTGTGGGGGGTCTGATAGAGCATCCGGTCAACCGCCGATTTGACCTGCATGCCGATCACCGACTGGTACGGTCCGGTCATGCCGACGTCGGTCAAATAAGCCATGCCTTTCGGAAAGATGCGTTCGTCAGCAGTCTGCACATGGGTGTGCGTGCCGATCACCGCCGACACCCGGCCATCGAGGTACCAGGCGAGCGAAATCTTTTCGGCGGTCGCTTCGGCGTGGAAATCGACCACGAGGAGCGATGACTGCTCCTTGGTCTGCTTGATCACCCAGTCCGCCGTGCGAAACGGGCAGTCGATCGGAGACATGAAGGTGCGCCCTTGCAGATTCAGCACGGTAATGTTACCCAGCCCGCGAGGAAGTTTGTACACGCCGTAACCCTTGCCATACGTGCCCTTGGGGTAATTCTGCGGGCGGAGCACCCGCTCGTGCGTCTTGAGCGTGTCGAAAAAGTTGAAGTTGTTCCAGATGTGATTGCCGCCGGTCACCACATCGACGCCCGCATCGAGCATCAGGTTCAGCGCTTCGAGGCTCATACCTTTCCCGTTATGGGCGTTCTCGCCGTTGCAGATGACGAAATCGACCTCGTATTTCGAGATGAATCCCTTGAGCATCCGGCTGACCATCTGAAGACCGGGATTTCCGACGACGTCGCCGATAAAGAGAATATTCGTGATTTTTGCTGACATGTCGGGTTTCCTTGGTAAATCTGGTGTTTTCATTCATTTGTTGGCGTGAAATTACACATTAACAGCCAAATTGAACAACCCTATTTCGATCATCGGCAGAAAATTCATCGCATCCTCAATATGCCCAAAAGGTCACCAGATATGAACTTAATGGCCCTTGCTGATCGTTCCCTATCTGATATCGCACCCTCGCAAATTCAGAACAGGAGCGAATGCCATGACAATTCAGAGAACCATCTGCAAGTTGTTCAGAAGCAAACCGGTAACCGAAGGCGCCGGAGTACGGCTCAAACGAGCCTTCGGATTCATTCAGGTTCCGCTGTTCGATCCATTCCTGCTGCTTGACGACTTCCGTTCAGAAGACCCTGAGGACTATCGCATGGGGTTTCCCTGGCACCCGCATCGCGGTATCGAAACTATCACCTACATGCTCGACGGCCAGGTGGAGCACGGCGACAGCCTGGGCAACCGGGGCGTAATCTTCCCTGGAGGATTGCAGTGGATGACCGCTGGCAGCGGAATCATCCATCAGGAGATGCCGGAAGGCAACCGGCACGGCAGAATGGGCGGATTCCAGCTCTGGGCGAACCTGCCCGCGTCACAGAAGATGTCGAGGCCGCGATACCGCGACATCACCGATTCGCAGGTACCGAAGCTGAAACTCGACAACGGAGTCACCATCTCGCTCTTCAGCGGCAGAATCGGCCGTACGGTCGGCCCCGTCGACGACATAGCGATCGACCCGGAATATCTCGATATCACCGTACCGCCATCGACCTCCTTCACCCATCCGGTCAGACGAGGGCATACGGCGCTCGCCTACGTCATCGGGGGCAGGGGAATCATCTGTCATGCTGACGAACCTTTCTCCCATGAAGCGGAGGGAATCAACTATTTCGACATGGAGCCTGAACGGTATCAGGATAATGAAACCCTCGTGCTGTTCAGCGATGGAGACAGCGTGACGGTAAGCACGGAAAACGATCCCCTCCGGTTTCTGCTCATCTCGGGTAAACCGCTTAATGAACCGGTCGAATGGTATGGCCCGATCGTCATGAACACCAGGGAAGAGCTGCGCACCGCCTTCGAGGAGTTCCAGAATGGTACATTCATCAAAGAGACCTGAGCAGATCGGCGTTTTGTCGAATCGACGATACAGGCTATTTTGAACGGTACTCCACACCGGGAGATCCATCAACTCCAGATCCACATTCGTGAATCCTGACAAGAGAGCAGCCCGTATGGCAGGTGTACTGCCTCTGCTTCTGTTCCTCCTGCTGAACTTCGGATTGATCACTCTCCTGCTCAATTCGGGGTATGTTTCAGCGGAGGCGAAAAGGGAGGCCTTTGCCGCCATGCAGGACTACCTGCGCCGGAACCCCGCAAGCGAACCACCCCGGGCGCTTGCCGTCATCGACTACTCCAGGCCTTCGTTCATGAAACGGATGACCATCATCGATCTGAAAACCGGTCGCCAGTCGTTCTATCGGGTCGCCCACGGCAAAAACTCCGGCGAGCTTTTCGCCCGGCGCTTCTCCAACGTACAGGACTCGAACATGAGCAGCCTCGGCCTGTTCTGCGTCACAAAGCGATACAATGGCGATCACGGCCTCTCGCTCCGGCTCGACGGCCTCGATTCGCTTCGCAACAGCAACGCCGCAAAGCGAGACATCATGCTGCATTGCGCCGGGTACGTCTCGATCCCCTTCATCCTCTTGAACGTCGTGACCCTGCACGGTCCCATGACCGGTCGCAGCAACGGCTGCTTCGCAGTCTCGCGGCATGATATTTACGAGGTAGTGCGAAAGCTGGGGGATAGTGGGTTTATCTATGCGTGGGCAGGAGAGTACTCAATCAAAAAACAACGCCAGACTAAAGATTAGATGGATAAAAAATCGATCTTTTTTATACCGCTTCTTTTTGCTAAAAGATCGATGCGGTTTTTAAAATATCTCTCTACCACTTCATACTCAGGGACAGTATCCTTTTCACATTCATAATGACTCAATCGTCCAACCACTCCACAAATCCAATCCGCGCATTGAATTGTCTGATACAAATGACTTTCAGCCTGAATCGGTGGCTCTATCAATGCTTTTCGCTGACTTTGTCCAAACATTTCACAAGCTGCATTTTGAACAATAGCTGGCCTCATAACACGATCTTCCTGCTGATCAAGAACGATCAATAACTGTGCAGACTGTTGAACGCACTCCTGATCCAATCTCTTTATAACTTCTCTTAATACAGCATGATATAGCTTTTTAGGGTCGTGTTTTTCCGGCGTTGTTTTTTTCTGCAGGCCAACATATATCACAAAACCACCAAGGTTTTTAATCTTGTTCAGTAATCTGAATGTCGATCTTTTCAATTCAGGATACTTCTGAATATTTTTTATCGTATACAAAGAGGACCCCTTTTTTTCCCATCTCGCTGGATGTTGTCCGCTGTTTTGAATTTCAAAACTCAACAAATCATTCTTGAGTTTGAAAAAATATGTCGCAAAATGTCTCACTTCACCATATGGCAATACTACACCTGCCAAGCCAAACACCGGATGCGTATTGTGGCTTGGGTCTCTTTTTGAGACATATGGCCCAATATGACCGAATTCATCAAGGTAAGCGATATAAAGCATTCATGTTGGGGTATAATTTGAAGGCCATAAACGACGAAAGCCCGACACTATGCATGCCGAGCCTCGGAATGAGGGCATCGCAAAACGCACCTCAATTGATTATAACTTAATTTATTTATAATCCAAAAAAATAGTTGTAACACAGAAGCCCGGCGATGAACCGGGCTTCGTGCTGTGTTGTGCTGCCTTGCGGCGAGAATCACATGGCTTCGATGATGGCGTTAAGGGTGCCGCTCGGGCGCATGGCGCGCGCGGTCTTCACGTCATCGGGCTGGTAGTAGCCGCCCATGTCAACCGGACTGCCCTGCGCGGCGATCAGTTCGGCGTCGATCAGTTCGGCTTTCTCGGCAAGAGCGCTCGCGACACCGGCGAAGCGGGCCTTCATTTCGGCATCGGCATCCTGACCGGCAAGTGCTTCGGCCCAGTAAAAGGCGAGGTAGAAGTGGCTTCCACGGTTGTCGATCTGGCCGACCTTGCGGGCGGGCGACTTCTGGTTATCGAGGAACTTGCCAATGGCCTGGTCGAGCGTGTCGGCCAGCACCTGCGCCTTCGGGTTGCCGAAGGTCTGCGCGAGGTGCTCCAGCGACGCGGCCAGAGCGGAGAACTCGCCGAGCGAATCCCAGCGGAGGTAGCCCTCTTTCTGGAACTGCTGCACGTGCTTCGGCGCCGAACCGCCCGCGCCGGTCTCGAACAGGCCGCCGCCGTTGAGCAGCGGCACGATGGAGAGCATCTTGGCGCTGGTGCCGAGCTCGATGATCGGGAAGAGGTCAGTCAGGTAGTCGCGAAGCACGTTGCCGGTCACCGAAATGGTGTCCTCTCCGGCACGGAAACGGGCGAGGCTGAACTTCATGGCATCGACCGGCGCGAGAATTTTGATTTCAAGGCCGGTGGTGTCGTGCTCTTTCAGGTACTCGTTCACCTTCGAGATGATCTGGCGGTCGTGAGCGCGGTTCTCGTCGAGCCAGAAGATGGCCGGAGCGCCGGTAGCTCTGGCGCGGCGGACGGCGAGCTTCACCCAGTCGCGGATCGGAGCGTCCTTGGCCTGGCACATCCTGAAGATGTCGCCGGTCTCGACCTTCTGCTCCATCAGGGTCGCACCGGAAGCATCGACCACGCGGATCACGCCGTCGCCGGGGGCCATGAAGGTCTTGTCGTGCGAGCCGTACTCTTCAGCCTTCTGCGCCATCAGGCCGACGTTCGGCACGCTGCCGATGGTGGCCGGATCGAAAGCGCCGTTCTTGCGGCAGTCGTCCACGATCTCGCGGTACATGGTGGCGTAGCAGCGGTCGGGAATCACCGCCTTGCAGTCGTGCAGCTTGCCGTCGGGGCCCCACATCTTGCCGCCATCGCGCACGACGACCGGCATGGAGGCGTCGATGATGATGTCGTTCGGCACGTGCAGGTTGGTGATGCCCTTGTCGGAATCGACCATAGCCAGCGCAGGCTGCTTGGCATACACGGCCATGATGTCTGCCTCGATCTCGGCGCGCTTCTCTTCCGGCAGCGTCTGGATTTTGGCATAGAGATCTCCGAGGCCGTTGTTGAGGTTGACGCCAAGCTCGGCAAGCAGGGCGGCATGTTTGTCGAGGGCATCCTTGTAGAAGACCGATACGGCGTGGCCGAACATCACCGGGTCGGAAATCTTCATCATGGTCGCCTTCAGGTGCAGCGACAGGAGCACGCCCTTCTCTTTGGCATCTTCGATCTGCGCGGCGTAGAACTCGCGGAGCTTGCGCACGTTCATCACCGACGTATCGATCACCTCGCCAGCCTTCAGCGCGGTCTTCTCCTTGAGCACCTTCACCTCGTTGGCGCCGCTGACATACTCGATGCGCACGCTGGTTTCTGCCGGCACGGTCACGGACTGTTCGCTGCCATAGAAGTCGCCATCGGTCATGTGGGAAACGTGAGCTTTCGAATCGACGTTCCACTGAGACATTTTATGAGGGTGTTTTTTGGCATAAGCCTTGACCGACAGCGGGGCGCGGCGGTCGGAGTTGCCCTCGCGAAGCACCGGATTGACGGCACTGCCGAGCACCCTGGCATAGCGGGTGCTGATCGCCTTCTCTTCGTCGTTCGACGGGGCTTCGGGATAGTCCGGCACGTTATAGCCATGCTCCTGAAGCTCCCTGATAGCAGCTTTGAGCTGAGGAATCGAAGCGCTGATATTGGGCAGTTTTATGATGTTGGCTTCCGGCGTAAGAGCAAGCTCACCGAGCTGGCTGAGGTAATCGGGAATTCTCTGGCTTTCGGTCAGATTCTCCGGGAAGTTGGCGATGATCCTTCCGGCAAGGGAGATATCCCTCATCTCGACCTCTACACCGGTACCGTGGGTGAAGGCCTGGATGATCGGAAGCAGCGAGTAGGTCGCCAGAGCCGGCGCCTCGTCGATCTTGGTGTAAATAATGGTCGATTTGCTTGCCATATCGTTGCTATTAAAGGTATTATGGTTATTAATGACTTATGGGAAAAGAAAACCTTACACCCCGATCAGAAGTCGCACTACCCCCTGTCAGTACAAAAACTGTCGTATATGCTCCCGAAGATGCCCCGGGATTGTCTGCTGATCTGTAAATGCACTTGTCTTGCCTGAAAAACGCTCACTTCCATATATGGCAGGCAGTCCGCCCCGAAAAAAAGGTGAAACCTGCCTTCTGGCCCTGGCAAGCAAGGCCGTATGAACTTATAGGTATGGAAGAGATGAAGGAAAACAGGAGGCCGGCAGAGACCGGCACTCCATCAAAGCTTACCTGGATGAATGACGGTCTTCGAGCCCAACCCTTTCGGCAAGCTCCTTGTCATGAAGCACTTCGTAAGCAAGCTTGATCATGGGAATGGTCGCGCCCATCGAACTGTACCCGCCGTCATGGAAAAGATTCTGCATGGTCACCTTGCGAGTCAGATCGCTCAGGATTGTCATGGTATACTCGGCACACTCTTCAGCGCTCGCATTACCGAGCGGTGACATCAGTTCACCGTAATCATACATCTTTTCGAAGCCGGGAATACCACTGCCGGCTTTTGTGTAGGTCGGGCTCTGTGAAATCGTGTTGATCCGGATGCCGCGTCTTGCCAGTCTTGGACCGAAACTGCGTGCAATCGATTCAAGCAGCGATTTGGCATCGCCCATATCCGAATAGGTCCAGTAGTTGCGTTGCGAAGCGATATATGAAAGGGCAACGATGCTTCCACCGTTATTGATTGCCTCGTTTTTCAGCGCATAAGCCACAAGCCGGTGGAACGAGATGCCGGAAACATCCAGCGTCCTCATGAACCACTCGTAGTTCAACTCCTCGTAAGGCACCTGTTTGCGGATATTCTGGGACATGCCGATCGAGTGCACGATGAAATCGACGGAACCCATTTTCTCCTTGAGTTCCCTGAAGGTGTTATCTACATCCTCGTTTTTGGACGCATCGCAAATGAGAATCGGAGCGTTACCGCAGAGTTCAGCCAACTCTTGAAGATTGCCAAAGCGAATAGCCGTAGCAACATTGGAAAGGGCGATTTCAGCACCTTCCCGAAAAGCATGCAGCGCTATCTGCCAGCCGATGCTGCTTTCATCGAGCGGGCCGAAAACAACTCCTTTTTTCCCTTTCAAAAGACCATAGTGCGCTTTCTCGGGCATGGTACAATCTGATTCTTTTCAGAAAATAAGGGTAGCGGTTACCCCTTTGATGATCGTTCAAAGCAGTCAAGATACAAGTTTCCGGTGAATTGTTAAACAGTAACCGGTAAAAATTCCATAATGACATGCATAAACGTGGTTGTCACGACACTCTGCCACCGAGAGTGTATCGTGACGGACCGGTACGGCTCAGACAATACTGCTTTTCAAGCCTGAGAAGCCTCATATCTTCAGACGTCGCATTGAACGCAGCTTGTCGAGTACATTCTTGTTGACGTTCAGCTCCATCTCCTCCTTGTCAACATGAACCTCTTTGAAGATGAGCCTGAGCATGTTGTCCTCCCTGACAAACTGCTCCATATCAAGACTGTAGAGGGCTCTCGGCAGCGTGATGATGCGCTGGGCGCGATCGACAGTGACGACAATATCGGTGCCCATGCGATCGACTGAAACATCTTCGGCATCTTTGAGGAACGGGATCCTGATACAGAGAATCTCCCGGTGATCAGCCGTAGCCTGGTTTTTCCTGCTCTCGATCCAGAAGTTCTTGCCCGAATAGAAAATCTTGTCGGGTGCCTGACCTCCGAATACCATCTGTGCGATATCGTACAGCGCATCAGGCCCGATAGGCTCAGTACGCTGCAAATGACACCTGAAGACCGGTGTCGGATAAAAGGAGTTGTCAATCTCCATCAGGTAGCGGCTGTGCAGATCAGCCCAGAACTCGAAATATTCACCAACAGTGCGTGAAGTCGGGAGAATCTTGTTGATGACGATACCGTCAATGTTGATGCCATAGAGGTGTACGAAAGTATACGCCCTCTTGGTTTCGAGAATTGAGAGCTTCTCCGGGTTCAGTACCAGCCTGAAAGTAACCTCGGGACTGAGAATGAATCTGTTGATATCCTCCATCTGTTTGAGCAGCACATTGACCTCGTTGAAGAAGTCGTCATCGGGTATGCTGTTGCCGCTGAGAGGACGAGCCAGCGAAGACATGCTCTTGTATAGTTTGAAAAACTGCTTTCCCATATTGCCGCCGATGATGATCTCGGGATAAGCAAGAAGACGGAGTGTATTGCCGGTCGGCGAAGTATCGAGCACCACGGTGTCCCAGTTACCCGACTGCGCTTCGTCGAGTAGACGGGAGAGGGCGAAGATTTCATCGAGTCCGGGCTGTGTTGTCAGCTCGGAAGCCATGCCGCTGTCGATTCCCTGGTTCTTGTAGGAGGATGAAACGAATTTCTGGAAGCCCGACATGTTTTTCTTCAACTCATAAATGGTATCGACTTCGAGACCATAGAGGTTCTTCTCAATCCTGAGAGGCTCATTCCTGCCGATCTGGACGCCGAACACATCGGAAAGCGAATGGGCCGGATCGGATGACATGATCAGCACCCGTTTGCCCTGGCGGGCAAGAGCGACCGCCGATGATGCAGAGACGGTGGTTTTACCCGTTCCTCCCTTGCCGGAATAGATGATGACCCTTGGTTGCGCCTGGTTTTCGATTAAATCCCTCGACAGCATGCGGTACTCTCCTTTGATACGAGATGAAAAATGATCCCGATAAAACGAACTTTGAAGTTAGCACATTTAACCGTTTGTTCTCAGATGAACGGAATCTTTTTTGCAAGAGCCTGTTCGAGTTGCGCCATGTAGACGTCGTGGGGAATTTCGATAGCGCCGAGACTTTGGAGGTGGGGGTTCATGATCTGGGCATCGAGAAGCAGATACCCTTTTCGGCGGAGATGGGCGACAAGCCAGGCGAAGGCGATCTTCGAGGCGTTGGGGCGAAAAAAGAACATCGACTCACCGAAAAAAGCCCCGCCCATGGAGATGCCGTAGAGCCCTCCGGCAAGCTCGCCATTCTGCCAGCTCTCGACACTGTGCGCAATCCCGAGCCGGTGCAGCCTGAGAAACACCTCGATGATCTCCTCCGACAGCCAGGTCTCCTGTTCGGTCGCACGGGGCAGCGAACAGGCCCGGATCACCCGCTCGAAGGCCGAGTCGATTCTGATGGTGAAGCGCTCTTCGCCGATGACACGCCGGAGGCTTCTGGACGGCCGACAGGTGTCGAGCGGCACCACCGCACGCTGGTAAGGCTGGCACCAGCTCACCGTCCCTTCACGTGAATCGGCCATGGGAAAAAATCCATGCCGGTAAGCCCGAAGCACATCTTCCACTCTGATCATAAGGTACTGACCTGAAAATCTTTACACACTCCCCCCCCCAGCTGTTCCGTCGTCATGATCATGTCATCAGGCTTTCTTTTCGGCACATGATGAATGCCGTAACGGTCGCGCCAGTAGCGGATGTCCCCGCCGGGATCGATCAGGTCGATCACGACGATTTCTCTGGGTCTGCCGAGTGCGATCACGAGCATCACCTCCCAGGACTCGGAAATGCCAAGCGCATCATACAACCGTTTACGATCAAATGAGGCAATGATACAACCGCCAAGTCCCTTTTCGACGGCACCGAGCATAAGCGTCTGAGCCGCGATACCGCTGTCGCAGACCGCTCCCTGCATATCCTCCTTCGGGCAAAGAATGAGCAGGGCTGCGGTTGGACGCTCACCAGGTTCCGGCCCAGTCCACGTTTCGAGATAACCCGCCCACCCCAGACAGGGAAACACCTTTTCGATCATATCGGCACCGGTAACGGGGAAGTATCGCAACGGCTGGCGATTTCCCGCCGAAGGAATGTAGCAGGCCAGTTCAACCAGTTCCCGAAGGACTTCCTCGCATACCTCGTAATCTTCATCGAAGCGCCTGATGCTCCGGCTCCGGGTCACCAAATCCCTGAATATCATGATCCGCTCCCACCTACACAGTGATCCTGCCATGCCGCATCGGTGAAGACCTTCAGATCGTCCCATCTGCCCGATGCGATCCACGCCGCGATGTAATCGACAGTTCTGGCATAATTGAGAGGCGTGCCGGGTGGTCTTCCAAGCCACTCCTTCATGACATCGCCATCGAGCTTGTGCATCGCCATGCCGTGGCCAAGCTCAACCATGGCAAGAGCGTTCGACTCCTGCTCTATCTGCCCGTCAAGTGGCCGGAGCAGCATCTTTTTGCCGATATGCAGCGCCTCGCCAGGAAGTTCGAACCCCGCATTGCAGACTACCCCTCCACATTCCATGAGGTCTCGCAGAAAGCCTTCACGGGAATAACCCCTGAACGACAGATGACCATCCTCACGATCCTCTGTCACCTTGCCGTATATGAAGAATCGGAATGAATCGAACGGGCGAAGGAACTCGTCGATATCCTCAACCTCCTCGAAAGGCAGATAGACCAGAATTTTCTGTGGATCCTCTTTGGGAAGGACTGCGCGATAGAGCGTTTCAGGAATAACCGGTGGAAAAATCGGCTGGTTGAAATGGTGCCAGTGGAGGCCGGCATTGTATCGGGCCGGGGCGAAATTGAGCAATGTGTATTTCTCGAACATGCTTCCCCTTGCAATGGGGATATTGAACGGAAAGGCGTACTGGTGACCGAAACCCATGCTGACAAGTCCTTTAATCCGTGCAGCCATGGAGGTGACCGGCTCGAAATCGGTGATCACCAGATCGACGCCAGCGGTGTCGAGCGTCAGAACATCAGCCCAGAGACTAACGAAATCGAGCTGGAACATGGTCTCTATATAGTTCATCTTTCCCCGGCGCGTCACGAGGGTGAACCCCTTGACTACCTTGTATGGAGCGAAAACCTCGATCTCTCGAAGTTCCTCCTCCTTTCTGCCGCTGATGACAACTTGAACCTCATGACCATCTGCCTTGAGCTTTTTGACCAGCTCCCGGCTTCTGCTGATATGGCCGTTTCCGGTTCCCTGAACGCCGAAAAGGATCTTCATGCACTGCGTTTTTTTAATGCCTTTCGCCGGACTTCCAGATATTTTCCGATGTTCCGGATCCGGATATCAATAGCTTGAAATTACAATTATTACAGAAAAATAGAAGAAGGAGGCAATGCCGTAACGCGGTTGCATCAAAGATTGTACAGTGGTGTGAGAGAAGCGGGGAAAAGTGTTAGTTTACAAAGACTCACAATGCACTCAAGCAATCTTTACATGCTGTTTTTCGATGGAAATCAAGACCGACATTCTTCATGGCGACTGCAAGGAAGTTCTGAAAACGCTGCCAGACGATTCGGTGGATTTGATCTTCACCTCGCCGCCTTATGCCGACCAGCGGAAAAAAACCTACGGGGGGATTCATCCCGATCACTACGTTGAATGGTTTCTGCCAATATCGGCGGAACTGAAACGGGTGCTCAAACCAACCGGCACCTTCATGCTCAACATCAAGGAGAAGGTGGTCAACGGAGAACGCAGCACCTATGTGATGGAGCTGATCCTCGAAATGCGGAGGCAGCAGGGATGGCTCTGGACCGAGGAGTTCATCTGGCACAAAAAAAACTGCTATCCGGGCAAGTGGCCCAACCGCTTCAGGGACTCATGGGAGCGCCTGATCCAGTTCAACAAAAACCGCCACTTTTTCATGAACCAGGAGGCGGTCATGGTTCCGATGGGCGACTGGTCGAAAACGCGGCTGAAAAATCTGAGCGAAACCGATATGACGCGCGACGAATCGAAAGTCGGCAGCGGCTTCGGCAAGAACATCTCCAACTGGCTCCGGCGCGACATGGCCTACCCGACCAACGTGCTGCACCTGGCCACCGAGTGCAGCAACAAAAACCACAGCGCCGCCTTCCCTGAGGGGCTGCCCGAATGGTTCATCAAACTCTTCACCAAAGAGGGCGACACCGTGCTCGATCCCTTCACTGGTTCCGGCACCACCAACTTCGTTGCCCAGCGGATGCGGCGTAACTCCGTCGGCATCGAAATCATGCCGGAGTATCATGGTATGGTTGCCGCTGTGCAGACACTGTTCCCTGTGGACGCAGTGGACTTGGTGGACGCGATGGACGGAGGATGAGCCGGGCGAAACTCCGGCCCGTCATACCACCTTCAGATTGGCATACTGCACCATCAGCGTTTTTTCTCCGGCAGTGCGGAAGTTGATCTTCACCTTCTGCTTCGCACCGCTGCCCTGCACTTCGAGTACCACGCCGGGACCGAAGATGGCGTGCTGCACTCTTGTTCCCGGTTTGTAAGCACTTCTTGCCGCACCGGTGGGTGCAGCAGAACCTGCGGGTTTCACGCCCGGAGACTGAGCGACAGGTCGTCCGGGCTGTGCGAGCGATGAACCGAAGACCGGGCGTCCGGCCATCGCCGAAGCCGAGACCTTCTGCGGACTTTCCGAGAGCTTTCGCCCCCCCTCGGTGACGACGATATTTGGGTCGATCTCGTTGATGAATGTCGAACGCAGACACATCTGCGGCTGGCCGTACATGTAGCGGCTCTGAGCCCATGACAGGAAAAGCTTTTCACGCGCTCGGGTGATGGCCACGTAGAAAAGCCTCCGCTCCTCCTCGAACTCACCCGGTTCGTAGCTGTTCAGCGGGAAAAGCTTCTCTTCCATGCCGGTTACGAACACCACCGGAAACTCCAGCCCCTTCGCGGCATGCACCGTCATGAGCGAGACGAAGTTGTCCGACTCCTGCGTTTCGTCGTAATCCGACGCCAGCGAGATGGTCGAAAGGAAGTCAGTGAGCGAAGCAGACGATGGATTGTGATCGGCGAAGTCGCGCGTCATGGAGAGCAGCTCCTGAAGGTTCTCGTGGCGGGCGAGCGCCTCGGGGGTGTTCTCCTCCTTGAGCAGCGAGAGCAGGCCGGTCGTTTCGTACAGCATCGAGAGCACGTCGTAGGCAGTGCCCTCCCCGGCCTGCCGGCGCATCGCCTCGATGAGGTTCGCAAACTCTGCAAGCGAGTTGACAAGGCGTGACTGGAAGCCGCCCTCACCTGCCCGGCGCACCGCTTCGTAGAGCGAAATCCCCTGCTCCCCGGCGAACTCCTTGAGCTTTCCGATGCTCACATCGCCGATCTTGCGCGGCGGGAAGTTGATCACCCGAAGCAGCGACTCGCTGTCGCGGTCGTTCAGCACGAGCCGCATGTAGGCCACAGCGTCCTTGATCTCCTTGCGCTTGTAGAAAGAGACACTGCCAAAAATACGATAGGGAATGCGGTTCTGACGCATCACGTCCTCGATGACGCGAGACTGGGCGTTGGTGCGGTAGAAGATCGCGAAAGCGCGATACTCGGCCCCTTGAGCGAGCCGGATCGACTTGATGTACTCACCAACCTTCTCCGCCTCGCGCCGCTCGTTGTAGGCTTCGATCAGCGTGATCGGCTCGCCTGTGCCCGCGTTGGCAACCAGCTCCTTTTTGATCTGGCGCTGGTTGCGGCTGATGACACTGTTAGCCGCCTGCAGAATCGTCCTGGTGCTGCGGTAGTTATCGACCAGCTTGAACACCTGCGCGTCGCCATAATCGTCGTTGAAGTTGAGCATGTTCGAGATGTCCGCCCCGCGCCACGAGTATATCGACTGCGCATCATCACCCACCACGAAGATGTTGCGATGCTTGCCCGCGAGCATCTTCGCGACGAGATACTGCACCCGGTTGGTATCCTGGTACTCGTCGATGAGCAGATAGCGGAAATACTCCTGCAACTGTTCCAGCACAGGCGGATGCTCAGTGAAAAGTTCGATCGGCTTGATAAGCAGGTCGTCAAAATCGAGCGCGTTGTTCTCACGCAGTTTCTGCACGTAGCGTTCGTACACAAGAGAAATCCTGCGGTACTGGTCGTCGACAGCCTTGCGATGGAACTCCGGTGGCAGCACGAAGCTGTTCTTGGCCTTGCTGATAACCGAGTGCACGAGATTCACCGGCAATGACTCGACCGAAATATTGAGGTCCCCCATGCACTGCTTCATGAGGCTCTTGCTGTCGTCGGCGTCAAAGATCGAGAAGTTGCGGTCATAGCCGATCAGGTGGATGTAGCTGCGCAACAGCCGCGCGAAGACCGAGTGGAAGGTGCCAATCCAGAGACCGGAGGAGCTGCCGTATTCGAGGATGCCGTCGATGCGGTGGCGCATCTCGCCCGCCGCCTTGTTGGTGAAAGTCAGGGCAAGGATGTTCTGTGGTGAAATCCGGACGTTACGGATGAGGTGCGCAATGCGGAAGGTAATAACGCGCGTCTTGCCCGAACCCGCGCCAGCAAGCACCATCACGGGGCCTTCAGTGGCGAGTACGGCCTCACGCTGAACTTCGTTGAGTTCCCGGAGAAAATCTGTCAAAGCTTCTGGATATTTCAGGTTAGAGCCCACGCTCCCGGAGCGGGAACAGCAGGCAGTCATAAAGCTCCTGAGAATTTCGCACATCCGGGCTGCAATTACAAATTCCCCGCCAAAAAGGCTCCGGCCTCCCGTTTCCTTACTCAGCACCTGCCAAGCCCAACTTTCCCTCCTGACACCTGCCACCTCACTCCTGACACTTCCTACTTTCCTCTATCTTTTGCTTTTTCCTTGCTATCCTGAATAATTCACGAGCAAAAAACCGAATCGATTTTTGAAGTAAAAAACAGTTTGCTAATCGACGCTATCAGGTCAAGCTCGACTTGCAAACCAATATGAGCTGACTACCCATACGTTTTTG
>Ga0233420_10000260_pt1 | contig 23704 bp, 35 predicted proteins | sample Watercolumn_Mata_4_FD_183009 | JGI IMG/M metagenome (GOLD analysis project Ga0233420, IMG submission 183009) | Freshwater microbial communities from Lake Matano, South Sulawesi, Indonesia - Watercolumn_Matano_2014_102_MG | ecosystem: Environmental > Aquatic > Freshwater > Lake | place...
GTTTTCGCCTAAGACCATTTCTTATCACATTTTCCAAACCTCGCCCATTATATCCAAATGGATATTCAATCTCCCCTATCAATTCCTTATTTACCCACTCTAATAGGTCTTGGAGTTCTTGGGAGATGACGACCCCGATTTCCTTAACAGCTCCACTCCCTCGCTTCGCATTACTCACACTTAGTCCCTCCCAAATACCATTCTTATGTTCATAATCTCTCGTAACCTGCGAACCTATATCATAAATTAAATCGTTAATTATCTTTACAACAGGTTCTCTCCACCCACTTGGTTTATTTCGTTTCATATTCCTTTCTAAATCTATCTAACAGTTCAAGGAAACTATCGACTACCACAAAGTTATCATCTCCCGCCGTGAGCAATATGCCATCTTCGTTGGTTGTTACTTTTTCCCTCAATCTACTTAACAGATTGATGAATTCTTGGGAAAAAAGTTCAATCATCGTATCCACCTCCACGTCAACCCCTCCTAGTACCCGCTCACCATTTTCTACGGTAAACACACTAGCCGATACGGATTTGGTTTGGCGGGTACTGGCAAAAATAATTTCAAGTATTTTTTTGCTCCATTCACTTGGTTCAAGGTGAGCATCGGCGGTGTCAGGGCTTTCACCCAGTTTGGAGCATCGTGACTTGTCAGATAGCTCACCGCCTTTGCTCATGTGATTTGGTTTATTTTTAGAATTTTTAAAATTAGGAAAGCTATCTTCAAGGTCTGGCACTGTTACCCACCCACTTCCACTACAACCATGGCATTTCCTTTTAAACCCCGCACTAGTAGTGGATATGGGAAAATCACTCAACTCTCCGCTTCCACCACAAACAGGACATCGTTCAGCATGACTCATTTTCTCTCTCCTTCAAAAACTTTTCTAACGCTTTCTCATCAATTTCCCACCTTGGCCAACCACCGACTGCTTTGACCTTGTAGGCGTCAATGACTTTGTTTTGTAACATTTTTCGGGCATTTTCAACATTAACTCTTAATCGGTAAGCAAGTTGTTTGAGTGTCATTGTGTGGCCTCCCATTTGTTTCGGCTGGCGTTCCAATGATTATCCCACCCGACACCATCTTCTTTCCAGACCTTGAACATACAATTTACACTGTCTTTCCAATCCCATTTTTCACCTTCACATTTGTAATAGTCCCATGTACTCCACAAAAATTGATACAAACCAGTTGCAGAAGAATTGGGGTTACGGGCATAGGGGTCAACACCTTCTCCGCTCACCCCATTAAAAGGAATGCAAGTTTTTGATCTCTTGGTAGAACAACGACTTTCGGCCTTCATAATCCTAATGGACTTCATGATCTCTTGGTTGGGCATTCTTAACTCCCCCCCCCTACATCGCACGTAAGTGAGGGGATCGGCGTCACATGGAATTTCTACCGCTTTCACCTCTATCTTTTGTCCTAGGGGCGTTGGTGAAGTCTTGGGGGCATTTCTTATAGACCAGTAAAGAAGATTTGCCCCAATGGCAAAGATAATCGCCCAGCCGATAACGGCTCTAATATGTTTCCAAAACATCTCTCTTTCAAAATTATCAAACTTTCGGCTTTCGCTGTAGCGAAGGTCTGGTTTGCCGTTTTTGCGTAGTTTCATGGTTGGTTTTAACTTTTAACGGGTTTGTTTTTTGTCATTTTCATTATAAATAATATTTCCAAAAGCATCCCTTCTAATTATCTTAAGTGTCCCCGGCTGATATTCTTCCGTATAGTATTTGGGGTAAAACTTAAAGTCGCCATCGATAAGCATTTGTTCACCTACCTTCAAGTAAAAACAATCAAGTCGTTGACCATCCTTAAATACCGAAAAACACACCTTCTGGTGTTTATCGAATATGATACTATCCAAAGCAATTACATACGTCTTGTTTGGGGAGGTGTTTGTATACCCACTTGGTTTATTTTGAGTCATTTTCATCTTCAACTGCTAAGCTTGGGTCTTTTTTTAAGGCTTCTTTAGCTTTGTCCACATACTCGTCATATTTAGGAAAATAAGCTTTACACTCAGCTATAACCTCTAAATTAAGCGGTGTCATCTTTTGCCCGGTTATGACCCTTTTAAATACCCGATTAAAGTTAGAGATTTTATTATCCCATCTCTCCCGGTAGTCTTCAGGTTCTCTATAACCATAAAGCATAGTTAAGTAATTACTATATTCCACCTCCCAATTTTTGGTGAATTTAAACTGCACCTCATCAAAATCAACCTCTTTTTCTTTGGGTGGTTGCTCATTTGATTTAATACATTTAGTAATTTCTTCTATCCGCTTCTTATATTCCGCCTCTAGTTTGCTATCTTTACCATTAACAAAAAAAGTTTTCATTAAACTATCGTCTTTACAGATATAGCTAATTTGCCCCCATTCCTCACCTTTGGATTTAAGGTAATGGAATAATTGAATGGCATGGTGAATGTCAGGAGCATTTTTCTTAACCCTACTCTCAAACATAAAACTAGACGAGCTTTTTATCTCTAAAATCTGCTTTTGTAATCCCTCTGGAAATTTGGCTTTTAACATCTCCGCTACTCTTAAAGAAATATGTTCTAAATTAGAAGGCTGTCCGTTGTCCTCAAATATATCATTTTCAAGTGTTTTTAACCCCGTAAAATAATGTTTTACCTTTTCAGGGTCTGGAATACCACCCGCATAATGATCTAATCGTCCTCGGACCTCTAATAGTGTTGGATATTGGAAAGTTAAATGCTCTTGGGTTTTAATTAATATTCCGGCACTAGCCAAAACCAATTTGGTTACATCTTCCCAAATGTTACCAGCAAAGAACTTTCTTAAACTCCGTTGGTTTGGTTTGTTGCTAGGCCCCACCCCTTTCATCTTCAACCAGACGTCAACCAAAGCCCCGCCTAATTCAGAGGCGTAAATATAATCTCTGGGCTTTAACTCTCTTTCCTGCCTATCACTAACTACCTTATTCCAAGCGTCATCTAGTGTCCATAATGCATTAGTCATTTTTTTGTCAAACTTTTAAGCTTCGTGTTCCACCTGCTTTAATAATAATATTAAAGATATTTTGCTAAAGGTCAAGAAGCAAAAATTGTTAATCAGTTAACCTTTCCCAAATAAATAACAAGTCTTTATTAAATATAACTGAACACTTACCACAAGATATCTTTCTCCGACTAAACCTCTTAATAGTTCTTTTACATTTAGGGCAAGTGCCTAACCATTTAGGTTTAGGGGTAATTACACTATCATCATATAATCTTTTCCCATCACACCCAATTGATACAGCAATTTTTCTCCATTCCCAATTATGATGAGCTGTTATTGGTGCTATTACGTGGGCTATCTCGTGAAGAATGACATTTTTAACTACTTCTGGGTTATTCAACATCGTCAAAGTAGTGGATAAACTAATTATCTTTTGTTTAGCATAACAAGCACCAAATTTATTCTTCCCATTTGCCCATTTAAATCTTACATTAGGGCAATGTTTTTCTATTAATTCTCTAGCTAAAATCTCTGCTTCTATTAAATTCATATCCCTTTAGGATTTAACTTTTAATTAATTACATTATAGAGGATATTATTGATAGTGTCAAGGGGGCAAATTTAAATTGTATTTTTACCTGAAGTTCCACTTATCTAGTAAACTTCCAATAAAATAGCTTAACTTTTGCCTCGGTATTTAAATATTTTGGGTAGTCTACTATAAAAGAATAACATCTATCAAGTTTAGTCTCTAACCCCTTAGTAAAAGCAATTTTGAAAAATCTTAGCCATTGAGGAAGTAATCTAGGGTTATTTTTGAAGTCTATCCCCAATTTATCTGCAACAGTAAAAGCTCTATCTTGCCATTGGTAAGCACAAGTTTTTTTCTTCGGTTTGTTAAACCTATCTTTTAGAGCATTACCAATAGTTTCAGGTTGCTTTGGCTTTTGATAATAGATTATATCGGTCATATATAATTTTAATTAATAACCCGGTAATACTTTTGTTGATACCGAAAATAATACGTTGTTTATTTGTCTTATTCTTCCCTTCTAAATGGGTAAGACATACTGCGATAGCTAAACTAACTGGACAGAATTGCCAGAGGTAAGAGGTGGGCCTATCAGTTTCCCACTTCCTCTTAACACTTTCGGTTTAACCCGTACAAAACTTAGTTTCAACCGTCTCCTTATTCACCGCCTTTTCTTAGGGTGTTGTGTCCCTTTTCTACCCCGGTGACTCTGGAAGATTAGAGTGACTTAGGTTGTGAAGTGGGAAGACAAAAAAAGACCCTCGGGTGTTTTGGCAAACACGGTACCGAAGGTCGTTTGATTTATTATACCTGAAATTAACCGTGTTTGCCATTACATAAATATTAAATAAAAAAAATTAAAAATCAATATCTAAAACTATATCACTTATATATAGAAACAAGTCTTGATTTAATTTAATCATATTTATATAATAAATTATGTCTAACTTACTAAAATTAAAATGTACTGATTGTAAAAAAATATTTTATCGGATATCAACACAGCCTAGTGGAAATAAAGTATTTTGCTCCTCCAATTGTTATTATAACTTCTTAAAAGTTAATAGTTATCATTCTTCACTGAAAATTAGAAAAATAAGAGAAAAAGTTTTCAAAAGGGATAACTATAAGTGTAGTAAGTGTAATAGGTCAAATATAACTTTAAATATTCACCATCTTGACGGGAGTAATGACGGTTATTGGGAAGACGCTAATAACAAAATAAATAATTTAATAACTTTGTGTATTTATTGCCATTCAGAAGCACATAAAGGTGAAAATATTACAAGGAAAAGAATTAAAAAAATTATAGAACTTAGAAATAAAGGTTTAAAACTAAAACAAATAGGTGATATTTTTAACGTTTCAGGAGAAAGAGTAAGACAAATTATACTTAATGCATTATGAATCAAAAAAAATCTCCCAGCTAGCCATGTATGGATTACCGAGAGATATACACTATATATACACTATTTTTCTTTCTTGTCAATAAACCCAAATGCTGTTAAACTTTCTTTTATTTGCTTACTAGCTAACCCAAAAAGTAACATAACGTCTTTCTTGACCGTCTCCTCTTTGGAGGTTTGAAGTATCTGATTACAAATGTTTTGCATTTTCATCGGGATCGATTTGATTTCCTCTCTAATAATCCGACACTCGTGGCACAATTTGGGAAGTATTAATTGAGATTTTAGCTCTTCAGCTTTTCTTTTTAGATAGACATACTGTTTGTCTTCTAAAATAAAATTCTTCTTACACCTTTTACATCTTATATTTAGCTCCATACTTTATTTCAAACTTTAATAATTATCCAAGGTTCTATGAAAGAGGGTAAGCATTGTCTAGAATGAACCTCTTTAAGTTGGTGACACAGCTTTGATGTTGATCATAGCCAACTACCTTAGCCCTAAGGTTTCCCTGTCGCCAAGTGCTTTAACCCTGTGTCGGGGTTTGTTCAGCCACACAGAACCTTGGACAATTTAGTAGATTATACACCTTTTCCGGCGGTTGAATGTGTTTATCATCCTGTCAAACTCTCCCTTCTCCACCCCCCCCATTCTTTCAACAATTTTCCTGGTGGCCCAAAAATGGCCACTGGCTACATCCCAATTTGCCGACCGTCTCGCCTCGATGAAATGGGCGTAGGCGTGTTCGGGAAGGGTGAGAGGGAACTGGTTATCAGTCGATGTTTCACCACCAACAAATATGGCGGAAATATGGTGGTTTTCTAGTCTTTTTCTTCGGGTCGTTAGGTCTGTCTCTTGGCGAATTTCTTTAAGCCTCTCGCCGCTAATCATTAGCAGTCTATTTGACTAATTGCTAAATTTGTCATAAGATACCCTTAAAGACCGCCGAAACCAAGTTACGACACTTAGGATTGACATCAGCGGTCTTTTTGTTTATTTTTTTGGGCCTTGTAAGAAGAGTTGCCCTGCCGTAAGAATACGATTTAAGACATAAAGAATCAAGGCCCCTTGTTGAATCTGGTTGAGTTGGAAATCAGACAACTGAAAACCGTCTTTTTGAATGCCATCAATTACAAACGGGATGTAAATGACAGCAAGTGGGATCAGGAATAGTTTTGCCCTATCCCAAATATATAGAAAATCATTTTTATTTAGACTAAATCTTTTAGATTGTTCCATTTCATTTTTTAATTGATAATTTTTTAACACCTAGTTTTATTAATTCCCAACCAGTATATTTATCAATCGTCTTTTTTAAAGTTGCTTCATATAGGGCTTTATAGGGTTTATAGTAAGCCAAATCTGCTGAAAGTGTTTGATTAGTTTTATTAGCAGTCTTTAGTTGACTCTGCCAATCCGAGCTTGATTTTTGTTCCGTTGCTAGTTCTACGGACAAATTAGCTATCCTAATTTCCAAATCTTTTTGGCTTAATTTCAAATCAGTATTTTCTTTGATTAATTTTGCTTTTTGTTCCTCACAAGTTTCTGGTGGTGGAGCTAAATCATAAGGAACATTAAACGCTTTACAAATACACCTGACAATAGCACTGGCTATTAAATCAGTATTAGCCAAAAGGACTTTATCATGCGGGTCTATACTTTGTCCCATCTCTAAAAGTACACAAGGAGTCTTAGCAGTAAGATGTTTCCACATATAGTAAAACCGAGTATTAGCGTTACTATGAGAAACATAGTTAATCTTAACTTCGGGAAAATAAAAGTCATTTATGATCTTACAAATTCTCTGACTTTCTTTAGTAGCTAAATCTGTCGCTGGGTCTGCATAATCAGCAAACCCCGAACCACCGTCATTAGGATAGTCCATGTCACAATGAAGTGATAAAAACAAGGAATAATCCTCTTTAATAACCTTAGGGTCATTGTAACCATAATAATCAGTCTGATAAACCTCAAAAGACCTTTCCCTTAACATTCCACAAACCCTGTCGGCAATTCTTTTATTATTAGCCTGTTCTTCTGGAGCACCAGCACCAGCTTTACCAGCGTGTCCGGGTTGAATACATATTTTGAGCATAATTATTTTTCATTAACTACCATAAACTTTTCAGTTTCGGTAGTAATATCTAAATATCTAAGCGGATTTAATTGATAGCGGAAACTTGTTTTGAGAACATACTCTCCTTTGGGTAGAGCTTTGGGAACATAAACTTGAACTTTATTAACTCTACAGCCTACTGGCTTTTCAACAGCAGGTTGATTTTCAGATACCACATAGATAATTCCATCAATAAACGTCTTACTTATCACTGGAATATGTTTTGTGTATTTACAGAACTCGACATCATAAATTAAATAACCCCCTGATTTAATAGTTTTAATTTCCACTTTGTGAGGAAGATTTTTAAATTCGATTGGTTTAACATTAACAAATAGCCAATAAAAAGAGAGAGACGTTAAACTAAAGGCCGAAATGATTGTCAGGTAAGATAGGTATATAAAAAATTTATCAAATTTCATACTATTTGTTAATGACTAACGCCAAAAATGCCCCAAGTACACCCAACAATATTGTACCAATCATTCCATAAACTACTCTTTGGATAGGCTGGAACTGGTCTTGGGTAACATATTCTTTGTCTAACTTACTTTTGATATCCACGACTTCTTTTTCAATATAACCTACCTTATTAAGTATAACTGCTATGTCAACATTAATTTTATTTAAGGTTTTATCGGTAATCATTTTCTAAGTAAATTAGGTATATTAAATTCTTGTTTGTTGACCTCAACTTCTCTAACAGCTTCACCAAATTTCGTTTTGTCCGTTATACGGTTATCAACATAATCAATTATCTTACTTATACCCCACTTTTTTGACCTTTCCATTTTATTAAACTTTTCAGTGCCTAAAAAATCTTTAGCTAATGTCCTAAGTTCAGTAAGTGCCTCACCTGCTACTGCTGGTTCATGGATACTTAATAGATTTATTGCTGATTGCCACCTATCAAAAGGTTTAAGTTTTTTTAATGCATTGGCCACTTCTCCAAATTTACTAACCTGTTTAACTTCACCCAATCCGGGTAAAGCTAAAGAACCCATAAAACCTATTGCTGTTGCTGGTAGTGTCGGTACCCCTCTAGTTTCTAATGCCCCACCCATATCTCCACCTGTGCTTAATGCATTAGTAAATCTTTGTTTAAAAGTACCACCTTTCCTGATTAAAGCATCTGCTAAAGGTTCTGTACCCAAACTTAAAGCACTCATAGCAGGGCCGAATAACTTTTTGCCAGTATTAACAATCTTGTTGGATGTCTGTTGGCTTAAACTTGGTACTTGGTTAGTGGGAGAAACATTAGAACCCGCCCCCATAGTATAGAGGTCTTGCCACTTGTTCTGAGGTGGTGCATTTCTAATATCTCCCCATGTTGCCATGTTATTCTTCTTCTGTAATAACTGGTTCGGTATAAACATCACCCATGTTTTCACTACCACTATATAATTCCTCTTTAGTTTGCTTTTGAAGTTTTACCATTTCCATTACATTTTGAATTTTTCTTTTAGCAACTTCGGGAGTGTCTGATATTTGTGGTAACATTCGAGCATATTTAATTGTATCTTCTTTTCTTAACACTCCACCTTCCATAGCTTTTCCAACTATTTGAGCTACAGCGGTCATTTTGGAATTGAAAGCCTGAGTATCAGTATCATATGGGTTTAATGTTCTCAACCTACCCCCAACAGGACCCATTATGTCTTTAAACTGATCTATCGAAGTGTTAAGTGAATTTAGTTGCTTAACAGACACTTCAAAATCAGATAGTTCTTTCTTTTGTCCTGCAGTCATAGTTGCTTTTTTCCCACCAGCAGTTTTGCGGTATTTAGTTTCATCACCATACATTTTCATTAGTTGGGAATAAGAGGACTTATCCCCAGCTTGGTAAGCACTTAAAGCACCTTGGTACAGTTCTTCTGGGGTATAACCAGTTAAACTTTCACCTTGGGTGGTTTTTGCTTGATAGGGTATCCAATCATTTTGAGTAGCGTCCCATTGCCATTGTCCACCCGGACTTAAAATTGGTTCTTCTTTGGGCAGTACATTTTCAGGAGTTGATAAACCACCTGTTTCCAGTGAAGTTTCCATTGGTGCTTCTGTTGGAGTTGGTTCAGTTGGAGATACTAAAGTAGAGGTTAAACCTCTTTGAGTAATCGGACTCTCTAATGCCATTCCAGCACCTTTAAGAGATAGGGGTAATATTTTTTCACCCACAGCTTCAAGTGTTGGGCCTACGACTGGATAAGTTAAAGGTTTAGTTACATCAAAACCTTTAGGAAATAAGCCTTGACCCGCTTTAGAGATAACACTACCCCTTGCTTTTTCTACTATTGGCCTTAAAGTCAAAATTTCCGATTGAGTATTTAAAGCCTCTTTTAATTCGGGGAACATTTGTTTAAGGGTATCTCTCATTGTTTCCGCAATAGTCATTTGAGCTACCTTAGCAGTAGAACCTGTTGGGGTAGTTGCCATTGCTTTACCGTACTTCGAGTTAGCAATTCTAAGAATGTTAAGGGCTTGTTTGGCAGTTAAACCATTTTTATATTTACTTTGAGCCTGTTTAATGATCGCCGTTAAACCACTTATTACTTCATCATCTAAACCAGTTTTATGTAAATTAAGCTCTTTCTTTAATGCATTAGTAACTATTTTCCCGTCAATTTTTATGTTACTTCCAGCCTCGTTTACAGTTTGTTGAATTATATCTTCGGCTTCTCTTAGTTTAACTTTAAAAGAACCACCTCTATTTTTTTCTGATATAGGACCAAGCAAATCGTCAACATTTTTGCCATATTTACTAGCTAAATCATTTACCTTTTGACCAAATTTCTTGATAATGGCATTTTCACTTGCTCCACTAGCTTGAATTGCTTTTTGGGTAAATTGCTTACCTGTCCAAGACAAAGCTTTACCTGCTAAAGGTAAAACTGTACCAATTGTCCCACCAGTTAAGGTACTACTTAATTCTTCTCCTCTTTCACTTGCCCCAAAGCCTGTCATTGCCCCACCGGCGATACTTGGTATAAGTTTCCCAGCAGGTAGTAGATAGGCCGCAGTTCCCACTCCACCTTTTAATATATCTTCTCCTGCTGTTTTATAACTTTCACCTCTTTCGGTTTGTATCTGTTCATTTACCGCCCTACTTTGACCCGAGGCTTCTCTTAACCTTCTAGCACCTTCAACATCTCCACTTTGTTCGGCTAAAGTAGCCATCTCGTCTGCTTGTTGTTGTAATCTTAGTGTTTCGGGATCCTTGATATATCCAATAGGATTAGCTAGGTTACCAGCTAGAGTTCCTATACCTTTACCCAATCTAGCGGGAGCATTAAATAGGAATTTAACAATCGGGTTTTCTGATATTCCACCACTAGGTTTAGGTAGATTAGTCTTAGCAATTAAATCTTCTGGGCCACTAATTCCCATGCTAGAGGTTTGAACAGGTGAGCTGTAAGTCCCACCTAATTCCTTTACTTTTTTAGCAATTATGTCCTCTGGAATACCAGCGTCTCTTAAGGTTTTGATTACTTGTTGTGATGTCGCCATAGTTTTAAGCTAGATTGCTTGATAAACGATTAAATTTAGTTGAAGTTGATACCGTTTTACCTTTTTGGGTTGGTGTTAACTGTATTCCACCACCTAATATAAGATTACCAGATTTATCAAATTTAAGGTTACTTTTATTTGTGGTTTTTACATTCCCACTGTCATTAATAGTTACCCCTTTAAGTAAATTATTAGCTTTCTGTTCGTCAGTTTGAGGTGGGACTGCTGGTTTAGGTTCAAGCTGTTTAAGAGGTGTTAAATAATTAGTATAACCACCACCAGAACCAGTCTTTTTATTAGAAGCTTCAATATCTACTAAGGATTTAAGATAGTCCAACCTGCCTTTGTAACTAGTTTGAGCATACTCTATTAAAGTCTTTACCAAATTAGCCTTAGCCGTAGCCTCAGCACTTAGTCTTGACCGACTTCTAAGAATATCAGCATATTGGGTTCTAAGAGGTTGCTCTTGGGCAGTTACCATTCTGCTTCTTTGGCCTTCGGTAATAAGATAATCTCCAATCTCTTTATTTATGTTAGGCTCTACCTTAGCAATTTTATCTTCAATATCGGCGACACTAGTATCTATATTGGCAATCAACTTATTTACATCAGTTAAACCTTCTTTTTGGGCATATTGTTGATAAAGTCCAACATAATCAGGTTGATTAGCCACTTGTTGAGCGTATTGATTTTGAAGCTCGGTAAACCCCTTTATCTGTTGAAATGGGGGTTGAGTAGCACTACTAGTTAATTGAGCTGGATTGGGTCGTTTTTGTAAGACATTTATACCTTTAGCTTTAGCGTCTTCCATAGCACCAGGCTCGTCCCAAGCGGTATAAGCCTCTGTACCATATTTAGCTATGCTTTGATCTCTGGTTAATGCCATAGTTAATTATAAACTTTTAATTAGCTATTTTGTCTTTAAATATAATAACCCGAATGTTGAAAGTTATTGAACCTGCAACTCTGGTTACAATACTCAACTTGTGATTTCCAGAATCATCTTCAATTGCGTTATTATCTGGACCGTTGTCATCTTCCACAATAAATCCTATAGCATTACCACTACTCCAGCCGACACGATTAATAATCTCTTGTACTTGTTCTTGTACATTGGTTCCAAAATACTCTGTCAAAGCCGGCACTACTTGTGTTTGACTGGTTACCGCTGTTGTCTTAGTCCTACCCATTGGATCACTGTCAAAACTGTCAGTATTGTCCTCATCAATTCCCCATGTTTTGAGTTTCATATCCTGTGCCGGTGTCGTTACCCATCTATATTCTGTGTAATGTTCTAATGACGCTGAAACAATAGTTGATCCTTGATCGATATCTACATTATCAAACTTAATAGCGTGATTACGACCATTACCAGCTTTGTGTCCAGTTACTGTATAACTCCTTGCTCCGTACAAAGCATCGTATAAATCATTTGGTGCGGTCCAGTTATAGTTATATTCATTATAATTTTCTGGTAAAGTTACAGTAGTTGTTACACCGGTACTGTTGGAATATGATTCTACATTAGGATTGCCGGATTTTAAAGAAGCGTAAATAGGAATTATTTGACCAGCATCATCAAGTTGTTGTACCCAAGGATTAGTACCATAAGCAAAAGCCATAAAAGCCGGTACATAACCAAGCGAATGAGACACAGTCACATTACCAGTATTAGAACCAGCAGAAATAGTAATTGTCTCGTCAGTTATACTATGAATCTTTAACATTGAATATTCGGAGTTCATCAGCATATTTCTAGGATCAGTAGTGCTGGTTCCATATCCAGGTTTAGTTATTTTTATTCCCCAGCTAGCCATTAGACATACTCGGCAGTTTCGCCAAACATAAAATAATAATAGTCGATGTTCACCTGTGATCCAGTGCCGTTGTATATGTTTATATATAAATTAGAGTTAGTGATATGTGAACCTGATCTAGTGCTACCAAAGTAATAATTATTGCTATTAGCAGGATTCTCTATAAAAACCATACATAACGGTACAAAACTAAAAGGATGAGATATGGTTGCGGTTGCATCAGTACTGGCGTTTATCGTTAGTGTCCCCGACCCCTGTTGAATTGTCTTCAAAGAGCCCTCCGCCAATTTAGAACTAAATATAAAATCCTCTGGGGTAGTAGACGCTACACCTTTTCCCGATTTAGATACTTTTATTCCCCAGTCAGCCATATTTATACCACCAGTTGCTCGTAAAAAATATAATACCTAAAATATTCCGTACTTAACCCAGCGTTAATAGTTAGATTGGCACTACTAACGGAAAATGAAGTTTGCCCAATTAGTCCGTAATCATTTGTACCTAACTTTTTGGCAACGAAACAAATCGGAGTATAGGATTGTCCATGAGCGATAGTGATATCACCAGTACCAGACGTGCTACCAGATGTCTTAGTTTTTAACATATCAAATTCGCTACTCATAATCAACTGATCATTAGAACAGGTTCTAACATTAAATGTTGGTTTAGATATTTTAATCCCCCATGTCATTTAAAATTCTCCTATTAAAATTCTATCAGTCGTTCCATCTCCTATAATTATTTTAGTGGTAGATATATTTATGTTTTTACTTTTTAATCCATGTGTTTGGTTAAATTGACTTTCTTGCCCTATTTGTGGCGTTTCTATCTTAGGAACTATTGACCAATCTGGTGTTATATTATTGCTCATAAATTTTCGTCCTCTGAATGTTCAATTATTATTTTAAACAGTGAAGGCATAGTTGATGTCCCAGCCAAAACTACCCTAACTTCAAGATCGTTACACACAAAAGAATAATTTAAAAGCTTGGATGTAACGGCACCATCAGAAACATAAGAAGCACTGCCCGCTTCAATCCAAGAACCTTGATCTAATTTTACCCACAACGTTATGCTTTCCCCACTAGCTAAAGGTTTGAAAAACAACTTTTCACGAGTAATGTTTATTGGTTTATTAGTAGTTACTATTAAAGAGTCATAAGTAACTGATAAATTATTGGTTGTGGTTGATAATTTGTCTATTCCATAAGAAGTTCCGTCTTTCCAGCCTACATACATATCATTTCCAATAGATTTAACTGCACCAATATCTACACCAGTACCTTGTGTAGTCCCAGTAGATATTGCATTTTCAAGATTAAGCCCAGCAGGATATCCTAATTCGGGTTGTCCCCAAGAGTAAATGCCACGATATGCTGTAGTAGAAGTACCTCCGGCAAGTCCAAAATAACACTTACCATTAAAATTTGTATCAGCACCGGGATAAATATATATTGTAGAACCTGAACCTATGTATGGTATTTTTTTAACCTTATTGGGTATTCCATTATATTTGTAGATGTTACCTTTTCCACTGGCAAAAATAAAAACAGAGTTTTGATCAGCTTGGATTGAAGATATACCACCACCCTCATTAACTTCTGACATAAAATTATATGTAGTTGACGTTCCATCCCAAAAAAATAGAAGTCCTCTCTTAGCCAAAGTAATATCTTCGTTATCATTAACAGCTAATACAGCATATTCTCCCATTACCGAGATGTCTCTTATATGCCAACCGGCAGGAAAAGTTAATCGGTTATAAGTCCATGTCGAGTCGTCCCAGGTCCCAAGGTATCTACCATTAGCAATTAATAATAAATTAAGAAACGATCTAATTGGTGCATAATCTATGACTGTTTGGACATTTGTTGTCTGCCAATTATCTGTAAAACTTTCTCCCGATAAAGCCATACGACCCACTTGTGAATTTTGGCGGTAATACATATAAGCACCATATATTTCTAAACCTTGACCAGTACAATTAGATACTGTTCTTAATACAGAGTAACTGCCAGCATTATTTTTATAAATCCTTCCACCACTTCCAATAGAATATACTAATGCATTATAAGAAGTTATCCATTTCACCAAGTCAACAACTGTAGTACCACTATCTTTTACTAAAGCCTTAGTTGCAGTTATGTGGTCAGGATCATCCGTATAATTAAGACCAAGACCATAACGAAAAGAACCGTCTTGCCCTCTTTTAGAGCCAAGACTTAATCCACCAAAGAATTTGTCTATAACAATATTACTCATTAACTAAGCCCTGATGGATAGTCGTTTGGATTAACGACTTCATTAATTCCACTTGTGAATACATTTACCGAACTTCTTGAGGTAAATCTACTTTTTAATAAATTTAAAGAGTTATCATAAAGATTTTTGTAAAACACCGATCGTTTTTCTTCACCCTTAATCATAAAATAATTCTCTAATGGTTTATAAATTAAAATTTCCTGGAAACCATCGGGGATTAAGGGACAATCTCCGATAATATAAGAAGCTCCTGACGTTGTGGTTCCTTCATATGATCTGGCTAATGTTATAGAAGTTGTGTTAGTATAAGTTTGTATTTCACTCCATAAACCATTAGGTAAAGAAATCATACGTCCCTCCATTGCCGAAGTAAAAGTTGTGCCCGAACCAGTAATTATTCTAGAATTATTGGTTGCAGTTATCGTCCCGGTAATATAATTATCTGCAGTCATTTCTTTAACCGTTTGTCGGTATTTAAGATGAATTTCCCAAGAAGTATCACTGGGTAACGGATAAAAACTTATATAATTGTTAAATATTGAGTAATATTGTGGAGAACTGGCAGAACTAGAAACTGCCGACAAAATATCAAAATCTTTAGTACTTATAATCTCTTTGGGAAAATACTTTGTACTACTTTGCAAAACATAAATTGATATTAGTGAATTTGGCTGATAGTTATGAGGTAAACGATACGGGGCCTGTGAAGCAACAGATGAGGCATACCATTCATCATCAAGAAAGGTGAAATCAGCCAACCCGCATACATTTTTATTAGTGTCATTAATTAAAAGTTTTCCTAAGGTAGTATTAGAGGTTGAACTATCTTTAGTTATCGTTTGATATGTTTGATATAAATTTTGAAATGTTAGCATTTATTTAATAAATTTTAAGTCTGTTTAATTGTCTATAAAAATATGTAGGCATGGTGTTTGTTTTTTTTAGGGTCATAGTTAGAGTTCGGCATCGGCTGTCCAGTGAAACCTCAAACCAGCTTCAGCCGCCGTATTATTGGAAACTAAAAAGTTCCCCTGGCTTGGGTTATCGGCAGAATCAGTAACATTGTTGGTTTCACTAGTCCCCTCATCAACAGTAGCGATCTTTCCCGATGTTCCCAACATATCATACAGGGTGACAGTTGGAGCAGTGATTCTCTTTTTGACTGAAAACTGTACGGCAACCTGTCTGTAATTGTTATTGTTAGTTCCGCTATTAAACATATACGATCCTGTTACTGTAGCCGTTCCAGGAGCATTGGCATAATCATAAGACTTTTCATAGTACCTTTGACAAGCCCGAAGTTCGTCTTCAAAACTTTTGGGCACAAATGGCAAAGCTACATCACCAGCACAAAGTTGAACTTGGGCAATATCTATCGTTCCATTTGCTAAATTTTCTGCCACCCCAGCGCTGTTGACCAATGTCGCATAAGTTCCGGTTCCCCACGCAAGAAGGAAAACGGGTCTAAGATAGTCATTGCCATCTGTCCCAAATGTCTTGCCCACCAACGTATTTGTGGTTATCGTCTTAGTAAACTTTTGCCAAGAGGAGGTTAGTGTAAAATTGTCACCAGCGATATTTTCTTCTGCCGTTGGCGAACCAGTTGTTCCGTAATTTTGAGTTAGGAACAGTCCGACCTTTTTACTTCCTACAGAACTTCTAGCCCAAAACGAAACGGTAATGCTTTTAGAAGCACCACACAAAAATCTGGTTCCATACTCAATTTTTTGACCCAATCCATATTTATATCCAGTTCCGAAACCGCTTCCCGCCCCATCAGGGGCAAAACGGTAATAATAAAAGGCTCCAAATATATCACCAGGCGTAAGCGCCTGCCTCGATCTGGTAATTGTTGTCGGTAGGGTTCCTCCGTCTAGTGTGACATTCATTTCCCACCTGTCCGCTAAATCATATGAGGCCAGACTTGTCGTACTCGTCCCCCTCTGCCAAACGTCAAAATTCCCATTGATTAAGGCTTGGCGGTAGAGGGAATTGTAGACATTTGACAAATAAGAATCGGCGATAGCTTTGGGGGTAACGATCTCATCGTTAGCCGTGCCAGTATTTACAGTTGTACCGGTAGATATTGCATCTCCAGTTATAGCACCATTAATTACCGGTGCCGTAATAGTTTTATTAGATAAAGTTTCCGTTTTACTGTTAAGACTACCCAGATATACCCTGACTTCATTTATATGACTAGGATATAAATGGTCTGTGTCCGCTAAAGTTTCTGAACCTGATACATCACCAATGGTCCATGTCATGTTGTGTAATTTGTATTAATAAATTTATAATTTATTTTAGGGTTCCCAAATAAAACGTGACTACCATACACCACCCTAGTGGATTTACCATATTCTGCACCATAAGTATGGTAAACAAACTCTCCCCAGTTAGTGTTAACTGCACTTGTTTTGGTATAGTCTGTAAAGTAGTTATGCATTGTTATTTTAATCAGTTGTAGCCACTACACTAGCGTTATCAGATAGTGGTGTCCAAACTAAATAGAAATCTACTACCCCAGCTTCGGTATTAGCTGTTTTAGTAGTCATTATGATGTCATTTCCATTTAAGACATAGATAGGTAAATTATCTGCGGCCGCTTCTTGCTCACCGATAATAAAATAAGTTGCTGGCGTAGCATTATTAAGCCAAATTTCATCTGTATCTAAATTAGTCATTGTCGTTATTGGCATAAAAATAGCGGTTGCCCCAGTTATGCCAACTTCATTAGTTGAACCTGCCCCAGTACAGTCAGTAGTACATTTGGCTAGTAACCTACATTTAACTAAACCCGTAACAGTAAAAAGAACACCACCATCTTTAGCCCCACCATCGTTACCCCAAGCGTCGGCAGTTGCTCCCGCAAAAGTGACTGTTCTCTTCGTAATAAAGCCATCGGTTTGAATGGGGACATTATTAGCATCCCTATAAAAAGCACTTGTTATAATTGCCATTTATTTTGTTAACTATTAAAAAAGGCGACACATGGTGAAAGCCATATATCGCCTGTCTTTGCGTAACTTTATTAAGTCAAACGCTCTACTGCCTTATTTTAAAGGCTGGATATCAACACCTTTGTATTCTGAGGTGTGTTCTACCTCTGGAATATCCTCAGTTTTTTTTGATTTGCTTAGAGGTGAAACTTTAGCCTCATTTTCAGTTATTAGTTGTTTTTTAGGTCTGCCAACAGGTTTGACTTTTACAATCCTGTCTTTTTGTGGCACACCCAGAAGTCTATTAGCCTCGTCTTGACTAATTAAGATTTTTTTGACTAGTTCTTCTCTAGCCTTACTGTCTAACATAGCCGCTTCATTTGTTCGGATAAGCTCCCGGTTAATCAAATGTTTGGCTAGATGATTGGCAAGGAATACAGGATAAAACTTAATTTCTCCTGCTTTAATGAGATAAGGTCGGCTATTCCACATAGCACCTTGCTCTTCAGTAAAGTCCTCGCTAGTAAAATTGTAAAGGGGCACTGTCTCAAAACTTTCTGGATTTGGATCAATCCTTTCGCTTATCAGCGGCATATATTTTGTCTAACTTTTAATTAATAAACAATTAAGTTTATCACTTCTAGCCCCCACATGGAGGGCTAGTCTCATAAACTTATTCAAGCACTAAATATGCGGCGACGTCATTATCAGCGTTGACATCATCAGCAATAGCCCAGCCAATAACTTTATTGGTTGGTGCAGTATCTTGTGCAACTGAATTAACAGTACCATCACCGACACCAATTAGAGCATCACCAGCGGCGATATCATCATCACCATTGGTAGTAACGGTGGCATAATAACCCCAAGTCTGTATCCAACCATAGTATTCATCAGTGATGACATTTTGTAGAACGCCAGCAACATGATTGACGTCTGTCTCAGAAACATCAGAGGTGACTTCATAACCATTAAAATCAGTACCATCGAAGAAATAAGCGATATTACCAGCGGCGGCAGCTATCGGGGCCGTACCACTGTCATATTTAATATACTTAAATCTTTTTAGGCCCATACTATCCACAACTTCGATAGACTCACCGGGAGTATGAACAGCATATTGATCATTAGCAGTAGTAACTACTGTATGACCGATAGGAGATTGAGACATATTTGTTTCCTTTTTAAATTTTAATAATGCATTATAAGTGCCTGTTTTACGTCCACTTATAAGTAAGACTTTACTTTATTGGTGAAGTCTCTTATTTCTGCCCTCGGAGGTGAGCCAAGGGGCAGAATAAAAAACTTACTGTGAAGCCCAAATGCCAGAAGTGATACCAACGCTAAACCATTTGGTTCCGCTAGAAACCAAGGTAATGGAATCACCAATAGCATTAGTTGCGGCAGTGTTTTTAATTCCAGTTCCTGCGGCAGGCGAAACGATACCAGTATCAGCATCGGCACCAACTGCGACAAAAGAAGTAATCACAATCTCTTCTGAAGCTTGTGGATTAATTAATATTTCCCCACTAGCGTGTCCGCAAACAAAGGTAAAGTAGACACCAGCAGTAGCTACAGCGGGTAAGGTATAAGTCTGGGTACCACTTGTTTTGGTTGCCACATAAACCCTACCAGAATCAGATGTTGCTAGTGCATAGGTAGCTGTCGTATCCTGAGTTACAGGCAGTCTAACCCCACCAACAACATTTCCAGTAATGCCACCAGTAACAGCAAGTGTTGAGGCCATAGTAACCGCTTTAGCGGTATTAAGCCCCTCAGATTTAACTACTGGGACATAATCCTCAATATAAATGGACATTTTTTCTCCTTTGTATTTTTCCCTCTCCCGTAGTCATTAACTCGGGGTAAAAGGCGAATTAATAAATCTGACTCACCTTGGGGGTTGTTACACCCCCAAGGTTGAAGTTTTGCTTAAACCTAAGCAGAAGTAATTCCAGTCAATACACCGTTTAAGCGGGGGTTCTTGCCGACCAACTGGCCTAAGAGCAATATTTGCCCGATTTCAGCATACTGGTTAACAGGTTCTTTGAGGCCGGTCCAAGCGAAGCCATATGATTTAGGTACTCCTGGTCCGTCATACTCATTTCCCTCATGGAATTTCGCAGAGAGGTCAATATTGCTGTACTTGTGAGATTTCAGTCCATACCACTGGATAGAATTCTCATTTAAGAAGTACAGATATTGAGCTGTACATTTTTCGTCCTTAACAATTGGCATACCCCGGAAGTACAAGGCATCATAGCCAATTTCACCTCTTAAAGCACCCTGTGAGGCCACAACGCCAAAGCGGGTTACTTGTGGATAGCCCATAGCGTCATAATTAGCCCTCACTGTTGGGGAGTAAAGAGATTCAATTAAAGACCAAACTGTTTCATTAGCAATGCCAAGAGTTGGCTTGTGTTGCCCAACAGCGACACTGTCATAAAGAGTTCTCATTTTAGCGAGGGTAACAGTACCGCCAGAGGCAGTCTTAGTAGCCGCTAAACCAGTATAAGTAGCACGAGCTACACCGCCATAAGTGGCAACAGTATTACCATCATCCACAATGTCAGGAAGACCCAAGAAAGCTTTACCCGATTGTGCGGTGTAGAAAAGAGTACCAACACTATCAAGCATATCTTCCATTGCACTCTCCATTTCGGTTTTAACCAAGTCAAGCACTTGAGCCGGAGTTTGGTTAACGTCAACACTCATTCCGTCCATCGTCACCGATTGGTAATAACCAGTCGGGTTAAAAGACATCTTGGCACGAGTATTAACTCTGGTCGTATTAAAAGTATCAAATCCGTCAAAAGACCCACCAGAGGTGGACTTCTGATATTTGAAAGGAACTTTCAGAGTTTCACCTGACCAAGGTTTACCATTTGAAAGAAAACGCAAAGAGACTACATTTCCGCCAAGGATAGTATCAACAATCTTTGGCACTATTTCATCTTGCGTGATTGTCTGAATATAATCATCAAACGTCATTTTAATTTAACTTTAAAATATAATTACTTGCCAAATTTAGAAGCCGCATTAGCTATTATTGAGTCAATGCTTTCGTGCCTAAATTTACTGTAACTAGATTTTTCGGTCTCTTTTGAATCACTACCAGAACTCCCAGGTCTAACTTTATTATTAGCCTCTTTTCTGTCCTCAATCTTTTTATCCCATACACCTTCTTTCTTCATCATTCGGACAGCAACAGCTAAAGGAATATACTCGCCACTTTCTTCTGACTCCTTAATAGAGTATTTAATTACCCTATTTTCTTGGTCTTTGTTAGCGATTATTCCCTTATCCCAGAGATCGTCAATCTCACGGTTAACTTTTTCCTCAATTTGTTTTTCCTCATTTTTTAATTCGCCCTTAACGGCGGAAACAAATTGAGCCTTCATCTCGGGATTTTCTAATAAAGTTTTAAGGAACTGGTTAGGTAACTCATTAAAAACCTCATCCCAAGTCTGAGCATTTTTGATACGATTGTCCCACGTACCAGAGGGTTTTTGCTCTTTTTGGGTTAAAGAACTAAGCTTTGCTTTAAGCTCATTTAATTCTTCCTCTAGTTTTTGTGCCTTTCGGCTTTGAGCTTCTAATCTACGGTATGGGACTTTTTGCTTGTCCTTCCAACTGTCATTATCATTATCCTCAGTATCTTCTTCCTTGTCCTCTTTTTCTATTTCTTGATCTTCCACTTTTAAATCAAGGTCTTTGTCATCAACATCTTGCTTTAACATATTCTCTACTCCGTTAACGCTGGAGAAGCGGTTGAGAATTTATAATTTAATTCATTATAGCACTTATTTAAGGGCGACGATAGTAACTTGTGGAGTGTTGCCATTTTTACCAATTATCATAATTGCGTCCAAGGCACATCTATATTTATCTAAGACCGCTAGAAGTTCTTTTTGGCAATCTTCTGTCCGCTTTTCAGATTCTTCTTTTTCTTGCTTCTTTTTTAAGTGTTCAGATAAATCTTTTCCATGTAATAACTTGAGGTCTGCTGATGGAGTCATAATGCATTATAAATCTATAACTTGCTCCTTAATATATCAAGCCATTTAGATAGCTCGTTTTGTATATTTTGGAGTTTACTTAATAAAAACCTATTTTCGGCTTCCTCACCACTAAGCTCACTTTCCTCACCCACGGGTATATTTTCCTTATTCTCTGCCTTATCCTCTATTTTGGGGGTGCTGGTGGAGAGATATTTACCTTTTAAGTATTCAAGTATCTGGCTTGGACTGGGTTCATTTGTCATTATCTAGTAGACATCATTTTGCTTCCTTCTTAACTTTCTCTTCAAACAACTCACCAATCCTACCATTAACCAATGGGTCGACATTAACCACTTTCCCCGCCCTTTCTTTAATGAAAACAATCTCTTCTGGGGTAAAATCAACCTCTTGTGTAGCCGACCATAGCTTGGTTGAGAGTTGGTAAATCCTGCCTTTCTCTTCCGATGTTAGAGGTACCTGCCGGTCACCAACCACCTCGTATCCGTTGATTGCTTCATTCAGTGCGTCACGTACTGTCATCTCTACTCTCTTGCCATCCTCAATAAACCCATACGGTTTGCCTTTGTAATTTTTAATGACTTCATGGATTTTGACTTTCATGTTTGGTTTAATTTTTAACAAGTTTCACTATCGGCAAATTCACCATCAACCTCCGTCTCTATCTGGTTGCCATTTTCGTCCATAGAAAACACTTTAGCTTTCATAGCTTTGATTTTCTCATAGGCAACCTTGATAACATTCTCTCCTTCTGCATTGAGTATAGCCAAATCGAAAGGAAACTCGTTACTTTCCCAACAAAACGACCTGGTCATAATTGGAGATCTCCCCAATCTTCTAGCTTCTTCTGTAAGCCAGCCCGCCAATTCAACCCTAGACCACTTAGACAACCAATCTATTTCGGTTTTGATTACTTTCCAATAATCAGCGGTGATTGAATCGTATGGGGTGACAATTGGTTTTAATAGTGCCATTATTCGTAGTTAGTAACACTAACCTCTATCTTGGTGATTTTAGCAATTAACTGTTCGGTTAGCAACTTTACCACCTCCATTTCTTTTTCACCATCGGATTGCACCGACAATTTGAAGCCATCTTGTTCTTGGTTGTTAACGGTTAGGGAGAATTTAAGCATTTTTACTCCTTAATTAAAGTGTAACATTACCAATACTAACATACTGTCATGCCAAAGCCCCTATATTCCTTAATGCTTTAACTACTTGTAGCATAGTATAACCATCAAAGGTCGAGGCATCATTTACGGTATTGCCGGAATTCTGGGTGAAAGTTGCCGAAGCTACTGCCGTTGTCGGCTGAACGATTGGGGTAGCATTCCATAATCCTAGTTTTTGGCTCGTTGCTGTCCCAAGTTTTGTACCAGTTGTGACATCTGTAATCAAATTGCCCGCCACCAAAGTAATGTTCTTACCGCTTGCTAAATTTATGCTGTCACTAAACGAGAACCCAGCACTTGCTCCAACAGCGTCAAAAGTAACCAGACCAGCCGAACTAACGGTGATGGAATAGTAATTTGAAATGTCATAACCTAAACGTAACTGCTCGGTGGTCTTTATGCCGTGAATAAGGGCAGAAGGAGAAGTTGTCCCGATGCCGACGTTGCCGTTTATTATTAAATTCCCCGCTCCACTAGTTCCGTCAGAAGAAACGCGTAATGTATTTGCGGCCGAACGAGTAATAAACACGTCCCTTGCGGAAGTCCCTGGGCCAAAACCCAAGAATGGCGTTCCTAAGTCAAGTCCAAGCATAATCCTTCCATAAGTATCGCCTATACCTAATCCTCCGAATAATCCATTCATTGCTACATCTGTTTTCCCCACACTTGCTAACGTTCCATACTCGTTGACAGAAGTGTATTGTGTTGTCCAATTAGTAAGACCTCCGCTGACTTTGAGGGCATTACCAGATGTAACACCCGCTACCTCCAACTTCGCCCCCGGCCCCGTCGTCCCGATGCCGACGTTGCCGTCATTTCTTACTACCATTAACCCAGTCCCACCTGAATTATCCACCCTCAATCCGTGTGCAGTAGAATCGCTCGTAGAACCCCTAACATTTAATCTTGCCCCAGGACTCGTCGTCCCGATGCCGATGTTGCCATCTGCTCTGACATAT
>Ga0233420_10000261_pt1 | contig 23665 bp, 22 predicted proteins | sample Watercolumn_Mata_4_FD_183009 | JGI IMG/M metagenome (GOLD analysis project Ga0233420, IMG submission 183009) | Freshwater microbial communities from Lake Matano, South Sulawesi, Indonesia - Watercolumn_Matano_2014_102_MG | ecosystem: Environmental > Aquatic > Freshwater > Lake | place...
CCGGTTCTTCTTTAATGCCAGGTCCATTATCATTTATCTGCATATAAAGTTTTTCATCCACTCGTTTTATTGATAAATCAATTTTTGTTGTTGATAAATTTTCCATTCCATATTTAATAGAATTTTCTACTAATGGCTGGAATAAAAAGTTTGGCACAAGTGCATTTAAAACATTTTCTGGCATATTAATTTTTATTTCCAGCTTTTCTTTGAATCTTGCTTTCATAATTTCTACGTATAAATTCAAAATTTGAATTTCACTTTCCAAAGTATTTTCGCCTTTGCCGGAACTTTTCAGAGTTATTCTTAGAAGATCGCTTAAGTTCGCAATCATTTTATCTGCAGTTTCGAGATTTTCATACATTGTAGAAGATATCATATTCAAAGTGTTGAAAAGAAAATGCGGATTAAGCTGCATCTTTAAAGTCTCTAGCCTTGCTTTGGTAAGTTGTTCTTCAAGTTGAATAGTTTTAATTCTGTGAGCTTCTTTTTCTCTGTTCATTTTTATAATTGTGTATACAAGAAATACAGACCAAAAAATTATAAATTGTTTTAAATACTCCATTAAAATTCTAAAAGGAATATATCCGTAATTGTAATTGCCCATATTTAATGCAGGGTAAATTATTGAACGTGAAATGTACATCATACCAGTATGTGTTAAACCAATCAGGATAGAAAATAAAATATAAAACGGAATTAGTTTTGCAAGATTGCCTTTCTTAAAAGGAAATTTATTAAAGAATGCAATAATTGCCGGCACTAAAAGCCAGAATGTATATACACCGGTAAATTCATCAATCAGTGCCGGATAAAATATCTTTGGCCATTTTGATGGAGTTAAGATTTGAAAAAATTCGCTTAAATCAGCAGATATTCGGATTGATGCGCTGATTAAAGCAGTTATTGTTGCTATGGAGAAAAAGAAAAGAGAAAGTTTCAGTTTATTTTTTTCTTCAAGAAGACGCATAATTTATCCAAAGTATCATTAGCAATTTATTTATTTCCCTGAACAAATATTAATATTTTAATTGAACATTGCATTTAACCTGGTGTGAAAGGGATTTCCGGTGGCATGAGATGGATAGATAACTTTTTATTGTAACTTTATTATTGAAGAAGCATTGATTATTTTTTAAATACAGCACAAAATAATTTTCAGAATGGAAATAATTGTATATATAATAGCACTTGGTATTCTTCAAGGCATAATACTCGGCGCATTTTTATTAACAACAAAAAGAGGAAATTTAAAAGCCAACAGAATATTGGGAGCTCTTGTTATACTGTTTTCATTCAGCATATCACATGCGGTGTTATATCCGCTTGGTATATATCAAAAATTTCCTCACCTATTAATGCTGAATCACCCGATACTTTTTTTGTTCGGTCCGTTATTTTATTTCTACCAGAGAACTTTGATTGATAAAAGTTTTAATATTGAACGGAAAAACCTTCTTCATTTTTTGCCGTTTGTAATTTATGTAATAATATTATCACCTTTATATTTACAAAGTGCCGAAACAAAATTAGAATATTTAAACGGTCAATTATCCCGGCTTGCAATTTTTGATTATGTCGTCACACCGACCCAAATAATTCAATTGTTGATTTATCTTTTAGTTATAAACAAGGAGCTTAAGCTTTATCACAGCAAGATTAAAAATTCTTACTCTTCACTCGAAAAAATAAATCTCAATTGGCTTCAGACATTTATAAAATTGTTTTTAGCAGTTTATGGATTAATGACTATTGTTTTGATATTACTCTTTTTTGGATTTAATGAGTTTGTATATAATTACGGCGCCGGACTAATTGGATTGATTGCTACTGTTAGTATTTACGCTATCGGATACAAAGGATTAAGCCAGCCGGAAATTTTCATTTCGTTTTATGATATTGAAAGACAACAGAATGAAGATGTAAAAATAAAAATTGATGAAAGTCAGAAGAATGAAATTATTTCTAAACTCAAATCCGTAATGAATGAGAAAAAATTATTTTTGAACAGCGATCTTACACTCAAAGAACTGGCTGATTCAATTTCTATTCAGTCTTATCAGTTATCTAAAATGCTGAACGATGAAATGAACCAAAATTTTTATGACTTTGTAAATGGCTATAGAATTGAAGAGGTAAAACGGCGGCTAATTGATGAAGATTACAGTAACCTTTCTATTCTTGGTATTGCCTTCGAGTGCGGATTTAATTCCAAGTCTGTCTTTAATACTGTTTTCAAAAAGAACACAAACATGACTCCAAGCGAGTTTAAGAAATTCGAACCTCAAAAAATCGACGAATAATAACACTGTCTTCCTCAATAAATAAATACTTCCTATTAAATAGGTTCTGATTAATAAATCCGAACTGCTTTTATTTTATCCGAACTATTTTCCTTCGTCCAAATAATAAGTTTGAAACAAATTTAATCACAAATTATTTGGAGGTAAAAAATGAAGTTATTCAAAAAAGCATTAACAATGGTTGTTCTAATTGCAATTACACTTCCGGCACAAACACCAACCGGATCGTTAAAAGGAGTTGTGACAGATTCAAAGACAAAAGAATTATTAATCGGTGCAAATGTAAAAGTGCAGGGATCAGTTTTAGGAGCTTCTGCAAATATGAACGGTGAATTCGAAATCAAAAAAATTCCCGTTGGTAGTTACGTAGTTACATTCAGCTATATTGGTTATCAAACTGTAACCAAGACCGATGTTATTGTACGATCGGATAGAATAACAGTATTGAATGCAGAACTACCGGAAAAAGAAATTCAATCTAAAGAAGTTGTTGTTACAGGTGGTTACTTTAATAATGTTGAAGTGAAATCGTTAAGCACCGTAGGGTTTAACCAGGAAGAAATTAGAAGAGCTCCCGGTGCCGCTGGAGATATTAGCAGAATGATTGCAATACTACCGGGTGTCTCTCAAGTGGCAGATAACACAAACGATTTAATGGTTCGCGGCGGAAGTCCTTTTGAAAATGGTTTCTTTGTAGATAACATTCAGATTCCAAACATTAACCATTTTCCCGTTCAAGGCGCAAGTGGCGGTGCAATTGGAATTTTAAATGTTGGATTTATTGAAGAAGCAAAATTTAATGCCGGCGGCTTTAATTCCACTTTTGGCAACAGACTTTCGTCCGTTACAGAAATAAAATTTAGAGAAGGAAACAGAGAAATTTTTTACTCTCAACTCGATTTTAATCTCGGCGGATTTGGCGGTTCGATTGAAGGACCATTTGCAAACGGAAAAGGTTCGTACTTGCTTTCTGCAAAACGAAGTTATCTCGATTTAATTGTTGGTGCAATTGGAACCGGTGCAGCTCCACGATACGGAGATATTCAAGGCAAAGTAGTTTTTGACATTGATCAGAACAACCGGCTTACTCTTCTAAACATTTTCGGTAATAGTGTTTACAAAATTGATTTGAAGCAGTCAAACGAAAACGGTTCTAACTTATTTGGCTCCACTGAAGCAAATCAAAATAGTGTTGGCATTAACTGGCGGTGGTTATGGAAAAACGGTTTTTCAAATACTTCCGTTTCATATTCTTTCCTGAAAACAGATAATAAATGGAATCAATCGGAATCAATAATTAGAAAAGAAGAAAATAATTTTGAAGGTGCAGTTAGATTTAGAAATACCAATTTCTTAAAGTTATCAAAATCGTCTGATCTGGAATTTGGTTTTGATCTTGAAAGTGAAATTACTGATTATAAAATTTACTTTGGTTCATATACAAATAGATTGGGATTAACTACAGATGAAATTAAAATCAACAACAAACTAAATAGTTTAAGAAGCGGAATCTATTTCAACTATTCATGGAATATTTCAGAAAAATTTAATGCGAATTGGGGTGTAAGAGGCGACTATTATAATTTATCTCAACAATTCAACTTTTCACCTCGCATATCTTTATCATACACATTAAATGATCTTGTAACGGTTAAAGCGTCGTTGGGCAAATATTACCAAAATCTTCCTATGTATCTGTTAACTCAAAATGAATCCAACAAAAATCTTGATAACCCGAACGCAACGCATTTGGTTTTAGGAATAGATTACCTGCTAACAGAAAATACAAAATTAACATTGGAAGCATATAGAAAAGATTATAAAAATTTTCCGCTTGATCCGAACGACCCGTTTGCTTTCTTAGTTGATGATGGCAGAACTTCAAACATGTTTGGTGGCTACGGAAAATTAGAAAGCACCGGTAAAGCATTTACACAAGGAATTGAGTTACTTATTCAAAAAAAATTAGCTGAAGATTTTTACGGTATTATAAGTGCATCATGGTTTAAAAGCAGATACGAAGATTATTCCAGCAATTGGAGAGACCGTTTATATGATAATCAATTTTTGTTTGGAATTGTTGGCGGTTATAAACCAAATAAAGATTGGGAATTCAGCATTCGCTGGAATATTGCTGGTGGAATTCCATACACACCATTCGATCTTGAGAAATCAAAACAGCTGAATGTTGGTGTTATTAATAAAAATAAAGTGAACAGCGAGCGATATCCAACTTATCACAATTTGAATTTGAGAGTTGATAAAAATTTCTACTTTAATTCAACAACCTTAGTTGTTTATCTAAACGTGATGAATGTTTATAACAGAAAAAACATTGCAGCATATTTATGGAACGAAGTTAAGAACGAACCTAAAGAAATGTATCAATGGGGATTAATTCCAATTCTTGGAATTGAGTATAAATTTTAATTAAGGAAAATTTAAAATGAAACGGCCGTTAGTTACATATATATTAATAGCTTATTCAATAAGCTGGATTTTAGTTTTATCATTTTATCTAATTTACAAGAACGGTTTAATCAGTCTGGAAATGTTAAATCTATTAGGCTCGCTCGGTGCAGCGGGCCCTTTTATTTCTGCAATAATTACAACAAGGATTTATTACAAATCGGAAGGGCTTTCAAAATTATTTTTAGGCTTCAGTTTAAATCGTATTGATAAAAAATCTTTACTGCTTTCATTAACTCCGGCAATATTTCTTTTAACCGGCATTATGGTTTATCCAATTTGGAAAGGCACCGCTTACTCGTTTGAAATTACAAAAAGTGTATTTCATCTAAACTCAACTTTATCATATTTAGGATGGATAGTTCCGTTTATTGCTTATTCTTTGTTTGAAGAATTAGGCTGGCGCGGTTTTGCGCTTCCGCATTTGCAAGAAAAATATACCGCGTTCAAATCTTCTGTTATACTTACTCCAATAATTGCCGTCTGGCATTTACCGGCATTTCTATACAGACTAAATTTTAGTGTTATGATTACAATAGGATTCTTTTTCGGAATGTTCATTGGAGTTGTAATTTTCACATCGTTATTTAATATGAGCAAAGGAAGTGTTTCGCTTGTAATACTTTTTCATCTTGCAAATAATATTGCTTCAGCACTCGATAGAGATATTATAGTATCTACCATAAGTACAGGACTTGTGTTTCTTGCAGTTTACATTTTTAAAAACTATAAAAAAGAAAACCTTGCTGATAAAGAAAGAGTTAAAAATTATTTCTTAACAGAAATATTAGTAAGAGGTAAATTATGAAAACGGAAAGCATTAAAAATTATATAGCCGCTCCGCTAATTGTAGCTTCATATTTTCTTTTGGTAAGTGTAATAACTTTATCCTTTGGTGAAAGCATCTTTACGGTTATCAATTATATTTATATCGGTTTCTTTGCTTTTCTTGGAATGTATTTATATGCAAAATATCCCAAGAAGAAAAAAAACAAAGCAAGAAGAATTTCGATGTTTGCAATTGGCTGATTACTTTTTCTTGCAATGGGTGTGATGGGAAGAATTGACGGACAGCTTGAGGGATTTTTCTTTTATGTTTTAGCTGGAATTACTGCTGGAACAATTTCTCATTACTTTATTGCCAAAATTATAGGCCCAATTTTTATCAACCGCGGCTGGTGCGGGTGGGGATGCTGGACTATTATGATTCTTGATTTATTTCCATATAAGCGAAGTGATGGCCGACTTCCCAAAAAATTTGGATGGGTAAGATATTTACACTTTGTAATGAGTTTTCTTTTAGTTATGGTTTTATGGTTCGGGTTCAAATACAGCATTAGTAATGTTAAGTGGGATATTACAGGAATGTACTGGTTTCTCGGCGGAAATATATTGTATTATGCTATTGGGATATCTTTAGTTTTATTACTTAAAGATAACCGTGCTTTTTGCAAATATGTTTGTCCGGTTTCGGTTATCTTAAAATTATCAAGTAATTTTTCATTACTTCGCATAAAAGGAAAAAAAGAATTGTGTAATGAATGCGATGCATGCAATAAAACTTGTCCGATGAATGTGCCTATAACTCAATATATTCTTAATGATAAAAGAGTATTATCTACCGAGTGCGTGATGTGTTTAACTTGTATTAACAGTTGTCCGACTAAAGCATTATCAGCTTCATTAGGACTTGATATAAGTAAAGGAATACTTTTGAATCAAGAGCAAATTAATGTTTGAAAATAAACACGGAAAAGACAAATAAAATTGGAAAAGAAATGAAAAAGATAAATCTGTTATTAATTGCCTATATAATTATGTTACCAATTGTCTTTATACTTCCTTTTTATAGTTTTAACAGTTATTCGATTCTTCGTAATACAACAAGTCATTTAGCGGCACAGAATACACCTAATGCCTGGATAATGAATTTGGTTTTTATTTTTTTGGGAGCCGCGACTATTGTTGTAGGATGGGAACGCTTAAAAAAATTTTGGATTCATAAAATAATTTTAACGTGTTTTGGATCAGCATTGATATTAACAGCAGTTTTTCAGCATGCACCAATCGAACACAATATTCCATTTAATATAAAAGAAGATGAACTGCACTCACTTTTCGCGAATATATGCGGATGGTCATTTGTATCTTTTGCAATTTCTGCTGCCTTTGTTGAGACTTCATCAAAACGAAAAATATTAGCCGTTGTTGCTGGAGTAATATCTTTAACGCTTTCAATTCTAATGTTTACTTTTAGTGATTACATGGGTATCTGGCAAAGATTAATTTTCATCATATCCTTTGCCTGGTTATTATTTTTTCTAAATGGAAAACAGAATTAATAAAATGATTTGATTAATAATCATTGCACTTATATTTATTTCCATGAAGTAAAAATGTATTTTTATCTAAATCAATGATTAGTTTTTAAAATGGAATGCTCGGTAGAAGAATTATTTAAATTGTTTCATAGCAAGCTTAAAGCATATGTGGTTTCTAGAACGAATGATTCGGATTTAGCTAACGATATTATTCAAGATACGTATGTAAAACTATATAAGCATTGCAGCTGCGGCGGGGATTGTACTTATCCAAAATCGTATCTTTATAAAATTACTTCAAATGCAATAATGGATCATTACAGATCTTCCTACCACACTAAGACCCGGAGAATTACAGAAAATGATGAAGAGAGCACTGATAGAAATTTTGTAAAACAAGAAGATGAAAAAAATTTGAACAAACACTTTATTGAATGTTTAATTACTCTTATTGATAATCTTCCGCCAAAATATCAAGAAGCACTTCGACTTGCAGACATTGAAGAAATTCCTCAAAAAGAAATTGCCAAGCAATTGGGAATATCCATCTCCGGAGCTAAATCAAGGGTGCAAAGAGGCCGTGTAAAACTAAAAGAAATGTTGATGGAAATATGCAAGATTGAACACGACCGTTACGGGAATATTATTAACTGCCAATCCAACCGATAAATATTTTTTCTGCGTCTTTTTAAAAAACTTGCCGTCTTAGAAATAGTTAATTATTAATTCTAAGGTTATGCAATGGAAACTTCTACAGTTCCAGCTACAGACATCAATCAATTTTCAAAATTGATAAAAATAAATCCCGTGAAATGAGTAAAACAATTTTACAAATGCTTTCTATTTATGAAAAGGTTGGAATTGCAGTCCGCGAAAAGTTGAATGACGTTCCTTCTCAATACAATCCTCAAAATATTATGCAGGATTACCAATCAATAATTGTTTTGGCGCGTGTACCAAAAGATGTTGCTAAAGAAAATGTAATTGGAAAATATCATTATGCTATTGGAACAATTGCAGCTCAAGATGCCGTAATAAAATATTTAATACACCATGGTTACAAATACGATATTATCGGCTCACGGGCAAAAAATATTTCGTTGCCAAGACTCGGTGAACGAGCCGGTGTGGGTGAATTAAGCCCGTTCAGAACTTTAGCAGTTAAAGGATGGGGACTACGAACAGTGCTTTCTGCAATAATAACTGATGCACCCTTAATTCAAACTACACAAGCAATAGGTGCTTGCACTGATAAAAGTAAATGTCTTAAAACTTGTCCGGCACTTGGTAAAGATGGAGTTTTTGATAGGACTAAATGTACTTCATGCGGTGCGTGTGTAAAAAAATGTCCTAATTAAAACGGAGATAAAAAATGGTGACAAAAAGTTTAATACAAGTATTTCCACAACCAAAGTGGATTAACACAATTAGCTGCGATGGAAAACCTTGCGGTACAGGCGGCGGCTGCGGGTCAAATACAACAACAGACAGCAAAGGGAATTGTCATTCGGAAGCGTGCGGGGATTCTAATTCATGTGATTCAGAAAGTATGTTAAAGTGGTTTTCTGAAAAATATAAAGACAAGGTTGAAATGAATATTGCTGATTATTCTTCAATCAATTCAATAATAAATGCTTTAGATGAGCTGAATAATATTTTGGAATATAACTCTGAAGAATTACGCGTAACCTTGGAAAATATTGAGTTGGTTTTTTCGCAGATAGCTCCTTTTGTCGCCGTAAATAAAGTTCTTGCATTTGTTGGTAAAATGCCCACCGAACAAGAATTATTAGAAACACTTGACATCTCAATCAATTAATAGGAAATAAAATGGAAAACAAAAAATCTTTTTGGTCAACCATCTCTGGCGGAATTTCATCCTTTCTTCCATTTCTTGCTGCATGTTGTGGAATTGGTTGTGCAGGCAGCTGCGGAGTAGTATGTGTAGCTCCAATTGCAGCCGCTTTAGGATTATCATCTGTAAGTATTTTTCTTAATCAATGGTGGGATGTTTTATTTCCGTTAATGATAGCATTAAGCTCAGTATCGTTTACGGCAGCTTATTTTACAATATATAAAACTACAGTTGGCAACATATCCGCAGGTAATGAGTGTAATTGTTCGCCGCTGCCTGAAGCCAGGCCGAGTAAATTTGTTAAACTGTTTTTCTTAATCAGCTTAGTTTTGAGTATCGCTTTTTATAGCTATACTATTTATTCAAGAATTTCCGATCAGCATGAAACTTTAAAACAAGGAACAAATAAAGAAAACTGCTCAGGCTGCAGCGGTAGTGATACTAACTCTGTTAAAAAAGTAAATTCCTCATGTAGTAAATCGGGAAAATAAATGGAGAGGTAAAAATGAAAAAAACTTTATCTAAAGATTATTTTGAAAAAGTTGCTGATAGTTGGGAGAGTATGCAGCATTCTTTTTTTTCTGAAGCAGCGAGAAAAAAAGCTTATGAAATTGCAAAAGTTAATAATCAAGATACAATTGCTGATATAGGTTGCGGAACGGGCTATATCTCCGAAGGTTTAATTGACATGCAAATAAAAATTATTGCTGTAGACCAATCACAAGCAATGATAAACGAGATGAAGAAGAAGTTTATTAATTTTAATAATATTTATTATCGGCTCGGCGAATCTGAAAATTTACCGATTGACGATAACGAAGTTAATTATGCTTTTGCGAACATGTATTTACATCACGTCAATGATCCCTCAAAATCAATTATAGAAATGTTCCGTATAATTAAACCGGGAGGAAAATTAATTATAACCGACCTTGATGAACATAATTTTGATTTCCTTCGAAAGGAACAATATGATAGATGGCTCGGTTTTAAAAGAAGCGATTTAAAAATCTGGTTCGAAAATGCAGGATTTAAAAATGTACGCGTTGATTGTGTAGGAGATAACTGTTGCGCTAAATCTTCTCAAAAAGATGAACAAGCAAGTATTAGTATTTTCATAGCGTATGGAGAAAAATAGATTTAAAAATGAAAAATTTATATTTACAAAAATCTATAATTCTCTATCAGCTAAACTTTACTCTTCTTATAATCCACGAGATTGAATCTGCATTCTGGAAAGAGTGGGAGTTATTTGGAATTTACGGAGGTCTTGAAGTCTTTTTATTATTTAATTTTTTACTCGTATTATTTTTTATATACGGATTTGTAAAATTCTTACAAAGAAGAAAAGCAGGTATTATCTTTTCTCTAATGCTTTCACTATCGGGAATTATTGCTTTTGCAATTCACGGAATTTTTATTCTTGCAGGTAATAAAGAGTTTACACTTCCAATCTCAATTGTAATTCTTATATCAACTTTTTTCATTTCGATCATCCAAGCATTTTATACCATCACACTTATAAATAGAAACAAGATAGATCTTGGCTAACATTTTCATATTTCATGGTGTAAACGGATATCCGGATGAAAATTGGTTCCCGTGGTTAAAACGAAAACTAGAATTACTTAATCATAAAATTATTATCCCACAGTTTCCTACTCCGGAAAATCAAACGCTTGAAAATTGGTTTAAAGTATTTTCACTTTTTGAAAAATATTTATTGCCCGGTTCAATACTTATCGGTCATAGTTTAGGCGGAACATTTCTACTAAGAGTTCTCGAGAAATATAAAGTTAAAATTGCACGTGCTTTTATTGTGGCCGCACCAATCGGCATTTTGCCAATTGACGATTGGGAAAATGAAATGTCGTTTTATGGAAGCCGGTTCGAATGGGATACAATTATAAATAATTGCAAAAGTTTTTATATCTTTCACTCAAATAATGATCATTATGTATCTGTACAAAACTCAAAAACACTTGCTGGTAATCTAAATGGGAAATTATTAATTGTACCTTATGCAGGTCATTTTAATAATGCTTCGGGCTTCGACAAATTTGATTTATTGTATAATATTATGATTAGCAAATATTTTGTTTATGAAAAAGCAAGATCTAAATAAAATTTATGAAAACCTTCAAAAAAATATAAAGTGGTTTATACTTTCTCGCATTAAAGATAAAGATGTGACCGAAGATATTCTTCAAGAGGTTTATTTAAAAATTCATTCTAACATTAATTCCCTTAACGATTATTCTAAAATTCAAAGCTGGATTTATAAAATTGCACTAAACACAATTACAGATCATTATCGTTCACAAAAGAAAAACGAACCGCTATTGGAAGAGCAACATGCTATTGAGGAAATTATTGAACAAAAAGAATCGGAGCGTTTAAAACCAGCCTTACTCGGATTTATTGAACAACTTCCGCCAATATATCGTGATGCAATTAAACTTTCTGAACTTCAAGGACTTTCACAAAAAGAACTTGCTATTAAACTTGGAATTTCGTTTTCCGGGGCTAAATCAAGAGTACAAAGAGGCCGTGCGATGCTTAAGGAACTTTTAATGAAATGCTGTCACTTTGAATTTGATAAATATGGAGTTTTGATAGATTATCATGAAATTTCTTGCTGCTGTTGCAAAATCCACAATACCCAAAAGTAAAAAACAAACCTAAGAGCACCAGCCAATTTTCTTGCGTCTTTAAAATTTATCTAACGTCTTAATAGTAGAAGATTTTTTAGTAAACAGGAATTATTTATGAAACGGTTAATATTCATTCTCTTAGCTTATTCATCAATTATTACTGCTCAAACTATTCAAACTTATGCGGCAGTTGAAACTGCTGTTAAACCAACAATAGATGGTGCCATCGAAGAATTATGGAATAAAGGTGAACTAAAAACGAATTTCATTCAGCTAAAACCTGCAATAAACAAAAATGCAACAATGCCAATCCAAGTATTTTTTCTTTACGATGAACAAAATATTTATATCGCCGCAAAATTATTTCAACCAACGGAAAGAATAAGTGCAATCAAAACAAAACGCGATAACACATCAACTTTAGACGGCGATTATTTTGCTCTTTATTTGGATCCGCTGAACAATGGTAACTCGGCAGTGTTTTTTATTTCTAATCCAGGCAATTCGGTTTTAGATGGAACGTTGGATACAACTCCCGAATGGAATTTTGCTTGGGATGCGGCATTTGAGTCGGCAGTTAATATTGATAAAGATGCATGGTATGTTGAAATGGCAATTCCGCTTTCAAATATTTCATTTCAAAATTCTGAAAAACAAGATTGGCGTTTTTTTATTGAAAGATATTATGCTCAAGGACAGGAATTAAGTGCCATCCAATTGATTGACGAAAATGCGCCTTATAGAATAACCGACTTTCCAAGGTTAACCGGGTTAGAAGGACTCAAGAAAAATTATTCTGTGCTAGTCGCTCCTTATTCTTTTTTCTCGAACAAAGCTGATTTTATAACGAACAATTCTTTAAGCAAATGGAAATTTGGCGGCGACTTTAATTATTCTTTAACACCGTCATCAAATTTATTTGTTACCATAAATCCCGATTATGCTCAAATTGAATCAGACCGCGAAATAATTAATGTTGATGATGTACCGACCGCTTATCCGGAAAAAAGACCTTTCTTTACGTCATCAAGTGATTTATATCCCGGACTTGCAGTTAACACAAGAAATATTTCAGATATAAAATTTGGCGCAAAACTAAGAAGCATTTCTGAAATTACTAAATACGATTTAACCGCAATCCTTGAAGAGAATAATACTTTTTGGATGCTGGGTGATGGAAGGATTACAGATAACCAAACTTACTACTTCGATTTGATTGGCGGAATGAAAAAAACAGAATCTGGAAAAGATTACAACGTAACAACAAATCTTCGCACGTGGATGTTTGATAAAAGATTAACCGCATATACTTGGTTCGGTACAATCAACAGCAGAAGAAGAGACGGTAACGAATGGGAATCGGTTAATTCAATAAGATGGATAACGCGTAATTTTAATGCCGGCGTTTGGAATCATTTTAAGTCGCAGTTTTACGATCCAGGCGTTGTTGGATTTGGAACACTTTCTAATGAAGTTATTTACCGGGGATGGATTGAATACCTCTCTTTTAATGAAACCGGTTTCTGGAGAAAAATTTCACCATCAATTTATGCCGAGTATTTTGATATTTATACAAACCCAGGAAACGGTTATTTGATACTAAGGTTGTGGTTAAACGGAACGTTTCATGTAAGTGATTACCTTGGCGATTGGAATATGGAATTTTATTATCAGCTTCCAACAAAAAATAAATTTAGGTTTAGAAATGTAAGCAACATTAGCGCTGATAATATCTTTGAAGATTCATACAGCAAATTCGCTTTAATTGATGTTCAAAAGACAAGTATCCATTTAGGAATTGGTTCGGATTTATCAAAACAGTTTAGCGGGATAATCATTTTGAATTCTATGCAAGTTAGAGGTGGCGATGCTTTGCAGTTTATGGGCCAGTTCAATTATAGAATTGCTTCAAATTTTTCACTTATATATTTCGGTCAATTCATTGATATAAAAGAATCACCTTATCAACAAAAATACAGTCAGACAATTCATAACGTAAAATTTGAATATGGAATTGCCGAACGAATGACATTGAGAGGAGTCATTCAACTTAATTCTATGAATCTTCCACTATCAGAATATGATTATTCCAATCCAACAGTTAACCTTACATTTTCGTGGGAATATGAACCGGCAAGTTTTGTTCACTTTGTTTTTAATCAGTTGGCAGTTTTAGAAAAAAATTCCGGGCAACTACAGGCCATAAGCAAAACTTATAATCAATCAATTGCAATTAAGTTTAGTAAAGCTTTGGGATTTTGTTTATGAAAAAAATAAAAAATTCATTTGATAAAGCGGCAGTAAATTTAATATTTGAATTAGCACAACTTAGGCAGGAAGCACGGCATGGATGGCAAAGAATATTTGAAAACCCGGAAAGTGTTGCAGAACATATTCAAAGAGCTGCCGTACTGGGTTTTTTAATTTCATACCGCGAAGGTTTTAGTGATCCTGATAAAATAGCGGCTATGATATTATTTCACGACATGCATGAAACCAGAACAGGCGATGCCGATGTGTTTCAGCGGAAATATTTAAAAATGGACGAATCTGGTGCCGCTAAAGATCAACTGAAAAATTTGGGCGCAATTGGCAAAAAAATTTTGAAAATGTGGCAGGAAGTTGAAAATGTTAATACAACGGCCGGCAAAATTGCTAAAGATGCAGAAATTTTAGAAATGGCTTTTACCGCAAGAGAATTAATTGTTAGAGGTAACGCTGATGCACAATCATGGATTGAAAGCATAAGACCAAGATTAAAAACAAAATCCGGGAGAGAGCTTCTTGAAACAATAAATTTAACTGATCCGTCTGATTGGTGGAAAAATATTTTAAGAAAGTAATACCAGAATGTTTTAATAATATCTTAGGATGAGAACAAATTGATTGAGAAAATAAAATTTGAAAATAAAATTTTTGATAATGAACAATTATGGAAATTATTTTTAACTACCGGCTGGAATGATGATTTCCAATTAACAAAAGAAGAACTGATCAGCGCAATTTCAAATAGCTGGTATGTTGTTTCAGCGGTAAGTGAAAATAAATTAGTGGGATTTGGAAGAGTTGTCTCGGATGGAATTCTTCATGCAATGATTTATGAAATGATTATCGATCCTGATTATCAGTTGAAAGGAATAGGTGCGGAAATATTAAAAAGGCTTCTTCTAAAGTGTAACGAAAATAATATCCGCGATGTTCAGCTTTTTTGTGCTAAAGGTAAAAAACTGTTTTATGAAAAATATGGTTTTGTTTCCCGACCGGATGATGCGCCGGGTATGGATTATATGATGAAACTATTCAAATGAAAATTTTATTGTTATGAAGAACAAAAATCCCAGAATACTTGCTTATTTGTTGTTAGTAATTGGAATTATTTGCATTGGTTTTTCTGCAATCTTTGTCCGTTTATCAAATGTACCTGGCTCGGTCTCAGCTTTTTACCGTTCTTTTATTGCGGTCTCAATAATTATTCCTATTTGGTTAAAATCTTCTCTTCAATATCCCCCTATAAAAGATTTAGTAATGATTTCAATAGGCGGTTTACTTTTTGCACTTGATATTATTCTTTGGAATTCAGGCGTAATGTTAACTTCTGCAACAACAGCAGCTATACTTGCAAACAATGCTCCGATATGGGTTGGACTTGGTACTTTGTTCTTTTTCAAAGAAAAATTGAGTTACCGCTTTTGGCTTGGTCTTACAGTTTCTATTATAGGAATGATTTTGTTAGTTGGCGTAGAAGCATTACGTAACCTAAAATTTAATCTTGGAGACCTATTAGCCTTTAGTGCAAGTATTTTCTATGCCGGGTATCTTCTTATTACACAGCAAATCAGAAAAAGAGTTGATACTTTTACTTTCACGACTTTTTTCATGGTATCATGTGCAGTAACTACATTTTTTTTCAATTTGTTTTTAAATAATCCGTTTGGGGGATTCACTACCAATACATGGTTATCACTTTTAGGTTTAGGTATAATTAGTCATCTAGGAGGATGGCTAACAATTAATTATGCATTAGGACATATAAAAGCTGCGTATGCTTCAGTGACATTATTGGGGCAAGCAGTAGTTACTGCAATTATTGCTATGCCGTTATTAAATGAGTTTATGAATCTAAATCAGATTGGAGGTGGAACGCTAGTGCTATTGGGAATTTATTTTGTCAATTATAAAAAAACTTAATTTCAATTAGTAAAGGAATAAATTTCAAGCTGTAATGCAATTTCTATATTATAAAAATTCAAAGAAGCTGAGGAAGAAAGTAATTCCTACTATTTATTTAATCCCGCTCATACCCATTTGATCTCCGCTTATGACAAATCCGATCTAAAAATAAAACCGCTTGAATATTATTACCGTCGAAATTAATAAACAAAAGGAGTTACAATGTACACAGCAGAAAGACGGCACGACATAGATTGGCTGAGGGTAATTGCATTCTATATTTTAATATTCTTCCACGTTGGGATGATTTTCGTACCGTGGGATTTTCATCTTAAGAATAATGTAACAGTAGAATGGTTTGAAACTTGGATGGCGTTTCTTCATCAATGGCGGCTTCCATTATTGTTTATGATTTCCGGAATTGTTCTTTATCATTCAATGGGCAAAAGAATTGGGAAAAAATATTTTGCTGAACGCAGCAGACGGCTTTTGATTCCTCTAATTTTTGGAATATTTGTAATTGTTCCTCCACAGATTTATTACGACAGATTATTTCACGGAATTAAATTTGAAAATTATTGGGAGTTCTGGAAAACAGTCTTCAACTTTGTTCCGTACCCGATGGGTGGAAGTTGTAGCTGGCATCATCTCTGGTATGTGCTTTACATTTTCATTTATTCATGTATTGCGTACCCTCTATTTAAATATTTAAGAAATGATAAATCGTTGGTATTAAGAAACAAAATAGGATCTTTTTTAAAAAGACATCCCAATTCAATTTATATTATTTCAATCCCATTTCTTGTTTTCTATTATACTCTTGCTCAAAAATTTCCGGAGACGCATGGACTAATCGATGATTGGTATTTGCACAGTGTCTCTTTCAGTTTATTTATTCTAGGTTTTGGTATTTCTTCAGTCAATGGTTTCTGGGATGTAATTGTGGCAAAAAGAAAGCAATCATTAATTCAAGCTGCAGTACCGGGTATTCTTTTAATTTTATTTCTGTGGGGCCCAACATTCGATATTCCTTTTGAGGATGCTGATTGGTTCATTTATGCGTATGGAATTTTCAAAATGGTTCTAATTCCATCCTTGCTTTATGCAATACTTGGTTACGGAAAAGTTTTATTAAACAAACCAAGTAAAATTTTAACCTATGCAAATCAATCTGTTTATCCATTATATATCCTCCATCAATCGGTCGAATTAATTTTTGCTTACTATATAATTCAATTGGATTGGGGAGTGCTTCCAAAATTTGTTCTGTTGGTAGCAGTAACATTCGGTATAAGTTTATTGATTTATGAATTATTGATCAAGCGTTACAACTTTACAAGGATCTTGTTTGGTATGAAAACAATTTCAAAAATAAAAGAAAAGAGTTATTTGACTGAAAATAAAAACATAGAAAACATTTTAGCCGCACAAAAAATTGAAAAGTGATCGTTTTATGAAATTTCAAATCAAACATATTTTAAAAACAGTTATGGTTGTTATTGTACTTGTCCAGTTTACAGAAAGCTATGGGCAAGAAAAATTTTCTTCTTATTTCTTTTCTGCAAATTTTTTCCAGATTAAAGAAGAAGACAACCTCGGGATGGTTTTTAAGGGTGCGCAACTTAAAGGCGGATTTATATATGACATTCCTGCCGGTGAAAATTTAATCATCTATCAAAACAATATTGGAATTGGGCTGATGTTCTCTCGTTCTATGTTGAGTGCTCAAATCAATTTCAAACCAATTGATTTTCTATACGGATTCAATTTATCAAGCAAGGGCTCAAAATTTTATCTGGGTCCAACACTAAAAGCTGAATACAATTTGCAATTTTATCCTTTCTTAAAAGGAGGACAGCCTTTCTGGTTTACAAATTATAGTCTGGGTATTGGTGGAAACATTGAATTCAATTTTAATGATCAATTGTTTAGAATTCATCTTTCATCATCCTTAATCGGATTTGTATCCAGACCTCAATTTGATAGAGATCCTTATTGGATGGATTTTAGTATTCTCGGAATAGTAAAACAAGCTCATCAAAAATTTAAATTCTTTACTCCGGGCGATTTAATAAGCACATCGTTTCAGCTTGAATATTTTCCGGATTTGGAAGACCATGCGGTTTCTATTTCTTATAATCTTGAATATTTCGGAACGAACTATAAACCGAAAGTTGCATTTATTGATCAATGTATAGAAGTTAAATTATCGTTGTAGGTAAATAAAATGAAATGCATAAAAGTATTTTTGATTTTAACAGCACTATTGCTTCACGGATGCCTCACAGAAGCGGATCCTGATCTTAAGAACGATTTCAAAACATTTACACCATTAGAATTAAATGACGGCTGGGTGATTTCAAATCCAGAAAACGAAGGAATTAATTTCGAGAAACTTAAAAATGTTTATATCCTGGCTCATTCTGATCCCGAGCTTTGGCAGCTTAAGAGCATGCTTGTTTTTAGAAATGGAAAATTGGTTTCTGAAAGTTATATGAAAGATGAAAATGATAGAACAAGACCAAGAGCTGTTTGGTCATGCACAAAGCAAGTTATAGGCATTTTAACAGGCATAGCTATCGATAAAGGATTTATTAATTCCGTAGATGATCCAATCAAAAAATATTTTCCGGAAATAATAAATCGTTATCCTGATAAACAAGATATCACAATTAGAAATTTGTTAACAATGCAATCTGGAATTGAATTTAATAATGACAAACATACGCCAGAACTTCTTGGCAAACATGTAACAAGTAGTTTAGATTTCATTTTAAATTTGCCTTACAGCGGGCAAGGAAATAATTTTAATTATAACGATGGAAACCCGCACCTGCTTTCAGCCATCCTTCAAAAAGTTACCGGAAAAACTACTGCGGTTTGGGCCGAAGAAGTTTTCTTTTCAAAATTGGATATTAAAAATTATTCGTGGCAGCAATATATAGATGGAATAACACTTGGAGGATATGGAATTTCTATTCCGCCTCGTGAACTTGCTAAAATTGCAAATTGTGTCTTGAATAATGGCATTGTAAATGGAAATAGAATTGTTAGCAGCAGCTGGATTAATGAAATGATTAAACCAAAAGTTGATTATGAAAAATGGCGGTTCGGTTTTTTATGGTGGATTGATGATTTAAGAAATACGTTTTGTATGTGGGGGCACGGCGGGCAATATGCTTTTGTTATTCCAAATAAAAATTTAATTGTGGTCATTACATCAGAACCTAATACAAACGATAATCATCAATTAACTTTTGATAAAGCAATGATACTTGTTGATAAAATTATTAATGCGAGTAATTAAAAAGCAAAAAGTGACCACTTCAATAAATAAAGGAAAAAAAATGAAAAAGAGAATGTTAGTGTTAATTGTTTTAAGTGTTCTTTGCTATCCCATAATTTATTTAGGGCAGACAAAAGAGGTTGAAGATTCGGAAAATTTATTTTCTGAAAACTCAGCAGTTGTTTATGTAAGCCGACCAGGAATGCAATTTTCACAAATTCAAAATCAAATTTCGGGAATGATAGGAATCTCAAACGGAGTTTATATCCACCCGTCTTTTTATGCCGGTTTTTCTGCATATGCAAATCTTACACACACAAAAGTAAATACTGGAATTTTCGGTTTGGAAATTGAACATACTTTCAACCCGCACAAACTTGTTCACTTTGGTTACAATATTTTTGCCGGGGTTGGAACGGTAAAAGATTACCACCAAAAAAATAATTTGTTCGATAACTTCTTAAATATTTTCGGAACAAATTACTTTTTCGTGCAGCCGGGATTGTTGGTAGAATTAAATTTTAATTCATCAACCCGAATTACTTTTAACATCGGTTATAGGTTTGCAGGCGGATTGGACGAAAATCATGCTGATATTTCTTTAAATAAATTGAAAAACCGTGACCTAAATAATTTAACTTTTTCTATCAACCTTAAAACTTTTTCCTTTTAACTTACTTATAATGAAGGGACAAGTTCATCTTGTCTCTTCATTTCAAATGAACTTCTCTTGCAAAGACCTCGTTATCTATTATAGATATGCTTTGTATCTGAAATGATAGAATTCAAATACAAGAATTATTAATTTTGTTACCATTAGTATCAACCATGTAAATTTTCACATCATTACTAATTTAGATTTAGGATTTATAATGAACGAAAACAATAACGGTATTTCTGCACATTTAGATGAAGTAGAAATCCGTGAGTGGCTTGAATCTTTAGAATATGTTCTTCAATCCGGCGGCCCGGACAAAGTAAAGGCTCTATTGCATAACTTAAGCACTTATGCACATGAATCGGGTGTTGATCTTCCATTCACAGCAAATACGCCTTATATAAATACAATTCCCAAAGATAAACAGCCGCCATTTCCGGGTGGAAGAGAAATTGAACGAAGAATTAAAAGTTTAATTCGTTGGAATGCAATGGCAATGGTGGTTCGCGCTAACAAAGAAGAAGCTGGAATCGGCGGACACATTTCTACCTATGCTTCAGCAGCAACGTTGTATGAAATTGGATTCAATCATTTCTTCCGTGGTAAAGACGGAAACCATGAAGGAGATATAATTTATTTTCAAGGTCATGCATCGCCTGGAATTTATGCACGTGCTTATCTTGAAGGAAGAATTTCAAAAGAACAATTAGAAAATTTTAGAAGAGAATTAAAATCCGGCGGCGGACTTTCTTCATATCCGCATCCCTGGTTAATGCCGGACTTTTGGGAATTTCCGACAGTATCAATGGGACTTGGACCAATTCAGGCAATCTATCAAGCCCGTTTTGCAAGATATTTAGAAGATAGAGGATTGAAGAAACCGGGTGATCAAAAAGTTTGGGCTTTTCTTGGTGATGGTGAAACAGATGAACCCGAAGCACTCGGAGCTATTTCGCTTGCCGCAAGAGAAAAATTGGATAATTTAATTTTTGTTATCAATTGTAATCTGCAAAGGTTGGATGGCCCGGTTCGCGGCAATGGAAATATTGTTCAAGAGCTTGAAGCAAATTTCCGCGGTGCCGGATGGAATGTTATTAAAGTTATTTGGGGCAGCGATTGGGATCAATTGTTACAGCAGGATAAAAACGGAATTCTTTTAAAAAGAATGAATGAAGTTATAGATGGTGAATCACAAAATTTTATTGTGCATGATGGTAAATATATCCGCGAAAATTTCTTTGGAAAATATCCCGAACTTTTAAAAATGGTTGAAAAATTCAGTGATGAACAATTACTAAAAATGAAACGCGGCGGACACGACCCCGAAAAAGTTTTTGCTGCGTTCAAAGCCGCTGTTGAACATCAAGGTGCGCCTACAGTAATACTTGCAAAGACTGTTAAAGGTTATGGACTTGGTGAAGCCGGCGAAGGAAAAAATATTACACATCAACAGAAAAAATTAAATGAAGATGAATTGAAAGAATTCCGTACCCGGTTTTCAATTCCTATTAGCGATGAAGAAGTTATTAAAGCTCCTTTTTACCGGCCGGATGAAGATTCTGCAGAAATAAAATATTTAAAAGAAAGAAGAAAAATTCTAGGCGGTTATGTGCCTAAGCGGGTTATAAAAGTTTCACCTCTTAAAACTCCTTCTGAAGAATTATTCAAAGAATTTTATGATGGTACTGAAGGACGGGAAGTATCAACTACTATGGTTTTTGTAAGAATTCTTGCAAAGCTTTTACGCGATAGAGAAATTGGGCACTTAATTGTTCCAATTGTACCGGATGAAGCCCGCACATTTGGAATGGAAGCATTGTTCCGGCAGGTTGGAATTTATGCTCACCCGGGCCAACTTTATGAACCGGTAGATAAAGACAGTCTTCTATATTATAAAGAAGCAAAGAACGGTCAAATTCTTGAAGAAGGAATTACAGAAGCAGGATCTATGTCGTCTTTTATTTCCGCCGGCACAGCTTATTCAACACAGGGAGTAAATACAATTCCTTTCTTTACGCTTTATTCAATGTTTGGAATGCAGAGAGTTGGGGATTTAGTTTGGGCAGCCGGTGATATGCGCTGCAAAGGTTTTATTCTTGGTGCAACTGCAGGCAGAACTACATTAGCAGGCGAAGGATTACAGCATCAAGATGGCAACTCCCTCTTGCTGGCTTATCCTGTTCCAAATCTTGTTACTTATGATCCTGCATTTGCATATGAACTGGCAGTTATTATACGTGATGGAATTTACCGCATGTATGAAAAACAAGAAAATGTTTTTTATTATTTAACAATTATGAATGAAAATTATGCTCAACCTGCTTTATCCGGAAATATTAAGGATATTAAAGAAGGTATTTTAAAAGGCATGTATAAATTTAAAGCAAGCGGTTTACAAAATTCCGAAAATAAAGTTCATCTGCTTGGCAGCGGAACAATATTGAATGAAGTTATCAAAGCATCAGAAATTTTAGAAAAGAAATACAACATAGCTTCAGATATTTGGAGTGTAACGAGTTATAAAAATCTTCATCTCGATGCGCAAGAAACTGAAAGATGGAATATGCTTCATCCAGAAAAAGAACCAAAGCATCCTTACATTTCAGAAATAACAAAAGATGAAAAAGGAATATTTATTGCCGCATCAGATTATGTTCAGATTTCAAGCGATGCAATATCAAAATGGCTTCCCGAAAAACTTCACTCGCTTGGTACTTATGGATTTGGGCGCAGTGAAGGGAGGTCTGCGTTGCGAGATTTCTTTGAAGTTGATGCTAAACATATTGTTTATGCAACTCTTTATTCTTTGATGAAAGAAAGAAAAATTAAATTAGATGCCGTTAAGAAAGCAGCAAAAGATTTAGGAATTAATCCGGATAAACCTAATCCGGCAAAGACATAAATTTAATCATTGTCATTACGAGCTTAAATTTATTTGGGCGAAGTAATAATAAATTAGATTGCCACGTCCCCGACTAAAGCCGGGACTCGCAATGACAGACAAAGGAAATAAAATGACAGTTGATTTCAGATTACCTCATCTTGGAGATGGAATTAATTCTGCAGATGTGATTAAGGTATTGGTCTACCCCGGCGATAAACTATTGTTAGATCAGGTTGTAGTTGAAATAGAAACGGACAAAGCTACTGTTGAAATTCCTTCCGATGTTGCTGGAATTGTTAAAGAAGTATTTGTTAAAGAAGGAATGAAGGCAAATGTTGGTGAAGCGTTAATTGCTATCGAAGTAGACAGTTTAGAGCTCGCCTCGCCTTCTACGAGTCGAAGCGGGTTAACGATTGACAGTGTGGAGGTAAGAAGTGAGAAACAAGAGGTTAGAAGTGAAAGTATAGAAGAAGAAAATTCAAAATCCGAAATTCATAATTCAAAATCGCAAATTGAATCTGAAAATCCACTAACCACTAATCACCCGCTTCGCCAAAGTTTCAGCGAGGCGAGCCAACCCCAAACTACATTTACAAAACCAATTGAACATACTCACATGCCTAAGGCAATTATTGTTCCGCGTAATATTTCTAAAGTAGTTGTACCTGCGGCTCCTTCTGTTAGAAGATTTGCTCGTGAAATTGGTATTGATATTTCACATGTAAGAGGTTCTGGTAATTATAATCGCATTTCTATAGATGATGTTAAAATTTTTGCAAAGAATTTAAATCAACAAACACAAAAAAGCGGAATGACCGGCGGAGCGGCAGTTCAAAAAGAAACTATTCCCGATTTTTCAAAATGGGGAGAAATTGAACGACAACCGATGAGTAACGTAAGAAGAAAGACTTCAGAGCATTTAAGTTATGCTTGGGCCTCGATTCCACACGTTACACAATTTGATAAATCTGATATAACTGAACTTGAAAAATTGAGAAAACAATTCGGGAAAAAAGTTGAAGACGCCGGGGGCAAATTAACAGTAACGGCAATTCTGTTAAAAGT
>Ga0233420_10000263_pt1 | contig 23528 bp, 19 predicted proteins | sample Watercolumn_Mata_4_FD_183009 | JGI IMG/M metagenome (GOLD analysis project Ga0233420, IMG submission 183009) | Freshwater microbial communities from Lake Matano, South Sulawesi, Indonesia - Watercolumn_Matano_2014_102_MG | ecosystem: Environmental > Aquatic > Freshwater > Lake | place...
CGGTGTTCCTGTCTTGAAACTGCTCGACATCGGTTTTCCTGCAGAATATCTCAATGCTTTCGAGGGGCCGAAGTTCGGTATCGAGGGTATCCGCGATCTGCTGCATGCCTACAATCGCCCCATCTTTTTCGGGGTCGTCAAGCCGAATATCGGCCTGAAGCCTTCGTGTTTTGCCGATATCGCCTACCAGAGCTGGCTTGGTGGTCTGGATATCGCCAAGGATGACGAGATGCTGGCCGATGTTGACTGGTCCACGCTTGAGGAGCGTTCCAGGGAGCTCGGCGATGCCCGCCGGAAGGCGGAGGCCGAGACCGGGGAGTCGAAGGTGTATCTGGCCAACATCACCGACGAGGTTGACCGGCTGATCGAACTGCACGATATCGCTGTGCGTAACGGCGCGAACGCCCTGCTCGTCAATGCGCTGCCGGTTGGCCTGAGTGCGGTGCGGATGCTTGCCAGGCATACCAGGGTACCGCTTATCGGGCATTTCCCCTTTATTGCCGCATTCAGCCGCATGGAGAAGTACGGGGTGCATTCGCGGGTCATGACCAAGCTCCAGCGACTTGCCGGTCTCGATTCCATCATCATGCCCGGTTTCGGCAGCAGGATGATGACTCCTGAAGAGGAGGTCATGCTGAATATCAGGGAGTGCCTGCAGGATTTCGGCCATATCCGGACATCGTTGCCGGTTCCCGGCGGCAGCGACTCAGCCCTGACGCTCGATGCGGTTTACCGCAAAGTCGGCAGTGTCGATTTCGGCTTTGTTCCGGGCCGGGGCATATTCGGACATCCGATGGGTCCGCAAGCCGGTGCGCGCAGTATCCGCCAGGCGTGGGAGGCCATCGAAAAAAATGTGCCGCTTGAAACCTATGCCGAAGGCCGTCCCGAGCTTCAGGCAATGGTGGACGGCACCATTGCCGCTGCAAGAAAATGACAGCCTGTTTTCGCAGGGCTCTCCCTGAATGGCCCGCTCATGGGAAAGCTTGAAGGAAAGGTTGCCGTCATTACCGGCTCGACAAGGGGAATCGGCAGAGCCATCGCCCGCAGATTTCTCGACGAAGGGGCTTCGGTTGTCATCACCTCGTCCTCTCAGGCGCATGTCGACGCTTCGCTTGCCGCATTCTCTTCCGAAAGGGCATACGGAGTTGCATGCGATGTCAGCGATTTCTCGGAAATGGAACGACTTGTCGAAGTTTCATCGGCGCGTTTCGGAAGAATCGACTGTTTTATCAACAATGCAGGCATATCAGAACCGTTCGGCAGCGTCGCTTCAAGCGATCCGTCCCTTTGGGGCAGGGTGATCGATACCAATCTGAAGGGCACCTATCACGGTTCCCGGGCGGCAATAGGATATTTCCTCCGCGAGAATATTCCCGGGAAGATCATCAATATGGCAGGTTCAGGGACCGACAGTGGATCGAATACGCCGTTCATCAGCGCCTATGGCTCCACGAAGGCAGCCATCGCGCGCTTTACCTATGCGATTGCCGAAGAGTACCGGAAAACAGGGCTTTCCATCATGCTGCTCCATCCCGGTCTTGTCCGCACCGGCATGGTGAGTGCGGATAATCCAACGCCGGAACTTGCCCGGCAGCTTGATACCTTCAACACCATTCTCGACATCTTTGCCCAACCGCCGGGTGTTGCAGCTTCGCTTGCCGTGAAAATGGCATCCTCATGGAGCGACGGACGGACCGGAATGTACCTTTCCGCACTGAACTCCTGGACAAAAAAGAAGTTGCTCTTCAGCTATCCCTTCCGTAAACTGACTGGCAGGATAGATCGCCGGACCTATTAATTATTTTCCGTGACGGGAGAAAACCGATGCGACATACCGGAAGACACGCTGTATTTCTGCTGACTGTTTTTGCAGTCCTGCTCCAGGGATGCTACAGCTTCAGCGGAGGTTCGGTGCCCCCCCACATGAAGACCATCGCCGTGCCGGTGTTCCAGGACCGGTCCCGAGCCGGTATTGCCCAGTTCCGGGCAGAACTGACCAGGCGCCTGACGGAAAAAATCGAATCCGGAAGCCCGCTGCGCATGACGCCGTCACGTGCAACGGCAGACGCCCTGCTTGAAGGCACCATCATTTCCTTCAGTGACGAACCCAGCCAGCTCAGCAGCGTGACGGAACGCTCGATTACCAACCGGATCACCATAAGGGTTACCGCGGTGTTGCAGGACAGGGTGAAGAAGAGTATCCTTTTCGATCGCACTTTCACGGGTTTTGCCGATTATTCCGTCGGCAGCTTTTCAGATCAGCAGGATGCCATCACGCAGTCGATCGAGATGATTGCCGCCGATATGCTTGACGCTATCGTCTCCGACTGGAACTGAACCCCGTGTGCCTGCACGGGTAACGACCATGCGGGGGCCTGGAATGACAGAAGGGATCGAATCCGATCCCTTCCTTGTCTGCTGATGGTGCTGCACCGTGAGGTTATCTGCGGCGGTATGCGGAGTACTCCTGAAGGCTTCTGACACCGAACTCCTGCCGCCGGATGCACTCAATGGCCTGAACTGATGCCTCGGCAGCCTCGATGGTGGTGACGAAGGGAACGTTGCTCAGCACCGAGGCCGCACCGATGGCTTCCTCGTCGTGCAGGGCTTTTTCTCCCCTCGGCGTGTTGATCACGAAATCGATCTTGCCGTGCTTGATGATGTCGAAGATGTTCGGCCTGCCTTCCTCGCCGACCTTGAAGACCTTCTTGCATTCGATGCCGTTCTCCGTCAGGAACCGGTGCGTTCCTGCAGTGGCGACGAGATCGAAGTCCATGCGGTAGAGCTCTCTGGCAATGGCGATGATTCGCTGGTTCTTGTCCTGGTCGTTCACGCTGATGAAGACGGCGCCCGAAAGCGGAAGATGCATGTTGGCAGCCTGATAGGCTTTGGCGAAGGCTTCGGGGAACTGTTCGGCAAGGCTCATTGCCTCGCCCGTCGAACGCATTTCGGGGCCGAGGTAGACTCCGGACTTCACGAATTTCGAGAACGGGAAAACAGGCTCCTTGATTGCCATGTGCTTCATGTCGAGCTCGTCGCAATCCTTCAGGTCGTACTCCATCTGCAGGTCGCAGAGTTTTTCTCCCAGCATGACCCTCGTGGCTATTTTCACGATCGGTATGGCGGTAGCCTTGCCGACAAACGGAACGGTGCGGCTTGCTCTCGGATTCACCTCGATCACATAGACCTTGTTGTTCTGGATCGCATACTGGACGTTCATGAGGCCGACAACCTGAATGTGCTCGGCAAGCTTGCGCGTGTAGCTTTTCATGGTCTCGATCACCTCAGGGCTGATGTTGCGGTAGGGAAGGATCGAGGTCGAATCACCGCTGTGAATGCCTGCGGCTTCAACATGCTGCATGATGCCGCTGATGACGCAGCCGGTGCTGTCCGAGATGGCGTCGATGTCGAACTCCACGGCGGTTTCCAGAAAGCGGTCGATGAGCAGGGGGTATTTTTCGGAAATGAAGAGCGCCTGGTCGACGTACTCCTTGAGGGAGTCGTCGCTGTAGATGATCTTCATGGCCCTTCCGCCGAGCACGTAGCTGGGCCGTACCAGAACCGGGTAGCCGATTCTCGATGTGATGGCCTGTGCTTCCTCGAAGCTGACGGCGGTACCGTAATCGGGATGGGGAATAGCGAGCTTTTCAAGCAGTGCCCCGAACTTTTTGCGGTCTTCGGCAAGGTCGATGCCCCTGGACGATGTGCCGAGAATGGTTACTCCCGCCTCCTCGAGTTTCGTGGAGAGTTTCAGCGGCGTCTGGCCGCCGAAGCTCACGATGACGCCGAGAGGCTGCTCGTGCTCGATGATGCGTATGGTGTCCTCGAACGTCAGCGGTTCGAAATAGAGCTTGTCGGCGATGTCATAGTCGGTTGAAACCGTTTCGGGGTTGCAGTTCACCATGATGGTTTCATAGCCTGCCTCGCGAAGGGCGAAGACGGCCTGAACGCAGCAGTAGTCGAACTCGATGCCCTGTCCGATACGGTTCGGGCCTCCTCCGAGGATGATGACCTTCTTGCGGTCCGAACGGACGGATTCGTTTTCTTCGTCGTAGGTGGAGTAGTGATAAGGGGTTTTTGCATCGAATTCGGCGGCACAGGTATCAACGGTCTTGAATACCGACTCGACACCGTACGCCTTTCTGAGCGCCCGTACCACCTGTTCGGTTGTTCTGAAAATATTGGCAAGCTGACAATCGGAAAAACCGTGCTCTTTTGCCTTTACCAGCGTTTCTTTCGGGAGTTTGCGTGCGAGGCCCTGCACCTCTTCTGACAGGCCGGAAACTTGTGTGGTCATGCAGTCTCGATAGGTTGTAGATGCTTCAGGATACGGTAGTTCTGCAAGGTAACAATTCAACAGTCGATAAAAAACCGTTGGAAAGATAAAAAAAGAGTCCCATTCTCAAAGACCGCTCTTCAGGATGCAGCATGGATTCACTGTCAACGGTTCCGGATTTTTTTTACATTACAGTGATTTTGTGCACGCATCCCTCACGGGATGCGACAGGCACCGTCCAATAACGTTATAACGAAGTACCATGAAATTCGATACGATTGATGCCGCCATCGAGGATATCCGGCAGGGGAAGATGGTGATTGTGATCGATGACGAGGACCGGGAGGACGAGGGCGATTTCATCGCTGCTGCCGACCATGTGACCACCGAGATGGTGAATTTTATCACCAGAGAAGCCCGCGGTCTCCTGTGCGTCGCCGTGACCATGGAGAGGGCGAGGGAACTGCAGCTCGATCCCATGGTGCAGCGGAACACGTCCCAGCACGAAACCAATTTCACGGTTTCCGTCGATGCCATTGCCGAGGGTGTCACTACCGGCATATCGGTTTATGACAGGACCATGACCATCAAGATGCTGGCTGATCCCTCATGTCACGCGGACGATTTCTCCCGGCCCGGCCATATTTTTCCCTTGCGGGCCATGGATGGTGGCGTGCTCAGGCGTGTCGGCCATACCGAGGCGGCTGTGGACCTCGCCAGACTGGCCGGATGCAATCCTGCAGGCCTGCTTTGCGAGATCCTGCACGAGGATGGCAGCATGGCAAGGTTGCCCGAGCTCATGAAGATCAGGGAGCGGTTCGGCCTCAAGCTCATCACCATCAAGGACCTGGTGGCGTACCAGATGCAGCGCCAGAAGCTCGTTCGCCGTGCCGTTGAGTCCAGGCTGCCGACTGTTTACGGCGAATTCCGTCTCATTGCCTATGAAACCTTCGGTGAAGACCAGAACCACATGGCTTTTGTCAAGGGGGACGTGACGACCGGCGAGCCGGTGCTTGTCAGGGTCCACTCCCAGTGCGCAACCGGCGACACCTTCGCGTCATTGCGATGCGACTGCGGCAACCAGCTTGGTTCTGCTCTCGGCATGATCGAAAAGGAGGGGCGTGGTGTGCTGGTCTACCTCATGCAGGAGGGGCGTGGCATCGGGCTTATCAACAAGCTGAAAGCCTACAACCTGCAGGATGAAGGGCTCGACACCGTTGAGGCGAACGAAAAGCTCGGGTTCAAGGCCGACCTGCGGGATTACGGCATCGGAGCGCAGATACTCCAGGATCTTGGTGTGCACAAGATGAGGCTTCTGACCAACAATCCCAAGAAGATCGTCGGTCTTGAGGGGTACGGTCTGGAGATCGTCGAGCGGGTGTCTCTGGAGATCGCCCCGAATCCGGTCAACCGGAACTACCTCGAAACCAAACGCGACAAGCTTGGCCACATGATCGGTTGTTCCTGCGCCAGTGAACAGCACTACTTCGACCAGATGGTGACGAAGAACATGAACAAGGATAAACATAACCCGTAAACTTCCGAGAGGAAAAGGAATGAATACCATGATGGATACCGACATCCTTCAGATGCAGGATAAAGAGGTTTTCGAGGCGATAGCCGGCGAGACCAGAAGGCAGACCGAAACCCTGGAACTGATTGCATCGGAAAACTTCACCAGCCGTGCGGTCATGCAGGCCTGCGGTTCCGTGATGACCAACAAATATGCCGAAGGCTATCCCGGAAAGCGTTACTACGGCGGGTGCGAGTTCGTCGATGTCGCAGAGAATCTTGCCCGTGACCGCGCAAAAAAACTTTTCGGCTGCGAGTATGTCAACGTCCAGCCGCATTCGGGTTCCAGCGCCAACATGGCGGTGCTCTTTTCGGTGCTGAAGCCCGGGGAGCGCATCATGGGGCTCGACCTTTCGCACGGCGGGCACCTTACTCACGGCAGTTCGGTGAATTTTTCGGGTCAGATGTTCGAGGCGCACGCCTATGGCGTTGACCGGGAGACCGGATGCATCGACATGAACCGGGTGGAGGCGATGGCTCTCGAGGTGCGTCCGAAGCTCATCATCTGCGGAGCCAGCGCCTATTCGCAGGGCTTCGATTTCAAGGCATTCCGCGAGATTGCCGACAAGGCTGGCGCGCTTCTCATGGCCGATATCGCCCATCCTGCCGGGCTTATTGCCGTCGGGCTCCTCAACGATCCGATGCCGCACTGTCATTTTGTCACCACCACCACCCACAAGACGCTCCGTGGTCCGCGGGGAGGCATGATCATGATGGGCAGCGATTTCGAAAATCCGCTTGGCATCACCATCAAGACCAAGACCGGTTCACGGGTGAAAATGATGTCGGAAGTCATGGATGCCGAGGTGATGCCCGGCATCCAGGGCGGTCCCCTCATGCATATCATTGCAGGCAAGGCGGTGGCATTCGGCGAGGCGCTGCAGCCCGGTTTCAGGGAATATGCGGTGCAGGTTCGCAAGAACGCTGCAGCGATGGCTGAAGCCTTTCTTGGCCTGGGTTACAAGATTGTCAGCGGCGGTACGAAAAACCACCTCATGCTGCTCGACCTGCGCAACAAGGAGGTTACCGGCAAGGTGGCCGAAAATCTGCTGCACGAGGCGGGCATCACGGTGAACAAGAACATGGTGCCGTTCGACGACAAGTCTCCTTTCGTCACCAGCGGCATCCGGATCGGGACGCCAGCCATGACTACCCGTGGCATGAACGAAAACGACAGCCGCGTGATCGCCGGTCTCATCGATCGGGTCATTGCCGCCGCCAATACGGCAGGTGTCGGGGATGTCTGCCGTTCGGTCCGTCACGAAATCAGGGAACTTTGTCTTGCGCGTCCGCTCAAAGGTTACGGCGTGACGCCCTGAGTGTTCGTTGCCGACTGCCATATCAGAAAAAGCCGCTCCGGGAAAAGAGCGGCTTTTTCTGTTTTCTGTCCTGTCGCGCTTTTTTTTCAGCGGGTTTCAAGGATTTCATCGATCATGGTTCCGAGGTCCTCAGATGTTTTTCTGATAGCGGCATTGAGATCAATGACCTCCTTCTGCAGTGCAACCGCCTTCGAGTTGTCGTTTTCCCTGCGCAACGTATCCGTAACCGTTTGCTTGCGCTGCCGGAGCGGTTCGAGAATGATGTTCCTGAATGCGTCGAGAAATGCCGTGAGGCAGCGTCTGGCATGATCCCTCTCGGCATCCGGCTGTTCCTGCCAGCGGCTGCTGACCGGCTGGTCGATGAGAAGGCCTGAGGCCAGATCCCTTGCTTCCGGAGTTCCGAACATGCTGATTTCCGTCGAAGCATCGATGTGTTCGTCGGGGCTGCTGCCGCTCTGGCGGTAACGGCGGATCATGTGGGAGAGGATCTCCTGTGCGGCAGGGTGCTTCAGTTCAAGCATCTCTTCGTGTGATGCGGCGAATTCGAGCACTGCGTTGCCGTACATGGTGCTTTCGAGCAGCGCCTTGAGAAAGGTTTTTTCAAGCACGCTGACCGGGATGCATGCCGGCCGGTTTTCATCCGGTATTCCGGGACGTGATGATGCATCCGTTTGCCGGAAACGGTTTTGCCGCGTCTCCTTTTGTGTCAGTTCCTGCAACGCCTCCCGGCTGACGGATAGTTTTTCGGAAAGCTCCTGAAGATAGAGCTCACGGCGGATACGGTCGGGAATAAGCGATATGGTGCGCGCAAGCGTGCCGATGGACCGCGCTTTACTGTCGGGTTCTTCGAAAGAGCCCGAACTGCTGAAAAAACGGATCTGGAAATCCATGAAAGCGACACGGTTCTCCCCGGCATACCGCAGGAAGGTGTCCGTTCCTTCACGTCGCACGAAGCTGTCGGGATCGTCTCCCGGCGGAAGCGTCACCACGAAAGGCGTGATGCCCTCAGCTACCAGGACATCGATGCCGCCCATCATGGATTTCCTGCCGGCCGGATCGGCATCGTAGATGAACAGTACTTTTGACGCGTAGCGCTGCAGGATTTTCGCCTGGTGCCGGGTCAGCGAGGTGCCGCAGGAGGCTACCGCATTGGCGATTCCTGCCTGGTGCAGGGCAAGCACGTCCATGTATCCTTCGACAAGAATCGAGTATCCGGTTTTCCGTATTTCCTGCTTGGCCGCGTGCAGGCCGTAAAGCAGTTTCGATTTTTCGAATATCCGGCTTTCCGGCGAGTTCAGGTATTTCGGGGTATCCGGATCGTTTTTCAGCGTTCTGCCTCCAAAGCCGACCACCTGTCCGCCGACCGAGAAAATGGGAAAGATCACCCGGTTCCGGAAGGTATCGTACCAGCTTTGTTTCTGGCGGTTTTCGGCAACCAGACCGAGTTCTGCAAGCAGTTTTAATTCGATGCCGGAACGTCTTGCCTCGCCGAGCAGATAGTCCCACGATTCCGGTGCATAACCGAGGCCGAACGACGTGATGGTTTCCGGTAACAGCCCGCGTTCGGCGGCAAGGTATGCGAGTCCCTTCTTTCCGGTTTCGCCCATGAGTGTCCGGTGGAACAGCCGCGCAGCCCATCGCAGGGCAGCTGTCCTGCCGTCTTCGCTCGTTCCTTGTGCCGGATCATGCGTCCTGAACCGGCTGATGTCGATGCCGGTGCGTCTTGCCACAAGTTCCACGGCTTCCGGAAACGTGACTTTTTCCATTTCCATTACGAAAGAGAAGACATTTCCTCCCTTTCCGCTCGAAAAACATTTGTAGATCTGCTTGTCGGGCGAAACCACGAAAGAAGGGGTTTTTTCCTGGGTGAACGGGGAGAGCGCCTTGAAATTGCGTCCGGCCGGCTGCAGCCGGACATAATCCGATATGATTTCGACAATATCAGCCTGCTGGCGGATATCGTCAATGACGTTTTGCGGTATCATTCCGGCTCCTCGTTCGGTTTTCCGGCTTGTCCGAGAAATGCTTGCCGGGGCTTTTCAGTAGATAGATAATCCAAAAACCCAAATTGTCAAGATGTCTGTGTTCCGCCATTTTTTTTCAGCGCCTGCCAGTTCTGTGCATTCCTGATCAGTGAGTATTTCCTGTAATTTTGTAATTTTCAGCGTCATTATTTATTCTGCAGGAAGTGTTTTCCGCCGGCAAGGCCATCATCTAAATCATTCAATCATATGAAACAGGGTTTGTTTACGGGGTTACTGATTATTGTGACTTATGTGGTATCACTGGGTTTTTACGTCTGGATGGGTACCACTCCTCCCGAATCGATGTTCCATGCCGTCTGGAAAGGCGGGCCGATAGTCTCGGTGCTCATGGCCCTGATTCTCATGGTGATCGCCTATATCGTCGAGCGCATCATCGCCCTGAACAGGGCTTCCGGGAAGGGAAACATTCCCGAGTTCGTGCAGAGCCTCAAGCAGGATATCGAAAACGGTTCCATTGAGGAGGCCATCGCCAAATGCGACGATCACCAGAGTTCGCTTTCCGCGGTGCTCCGAGCGGTGCTCGACCGTTACAAGAAAATGGTGAGCCTCAACGTGACCGACCGCGACAAGAAGATCAGCGAGATGGAAAAAGCCGTCGAAGAAGCCACGGTCATGGAGATGCCGCTGCTTGAGAAGAACCTGGTGGCAATTTCCACCATTGCATCAATCTCCACCATGGTGGGACTGCTCGGCACGACGCTCGGCATGATCCGCGCTTTCGCCGCCATGGCCACCAGCGGAGCGCCTGACGCCGTGCAGCTTTCGCTGGGCATCTCCGAAGCGCTCTTCAACACCGCGCTTGGCATCATAGGCGGCATCATGGGCATCGTCACCTACAACGTGTTCACCAACAAGGTTGACCGGTTCAATTACATGATCGACGAGGCTGCATTCTATATCATCCAGACTCTCGGAACCGGTAAAACCCAGTAACACCATGTCGCGAATCAAGGCAAAGCGGGTCGGCTTCCGGATCGACATGACGCCGATGGTGGACGTGGCATTCCTCTTGCTGACCTTTTTCATGCTGACCATGAAATTCCGTCCGCCGGAGGTGGTTCAGATCGATCTGCCTACATCGCATTCCGAGCAGAAACTCCCGGAGTCCGATGTGCTGACGGTGACGGTCAGCGGGGACAACAGTTTTTTCATGGGTGTTTCCTCGCAGCAGTCCCGTGAAAAGATTTTCAATTCGGTTGTCAGGTCAAAGCTCAAGGCGGCAGGCTTTTCAGCCGGCGCCGTCAGCGATTCGCTGAGAAGCTTCAGGCTTGCCGAAAGTTTCAGGGTCGGTCGGGACGAGCTCGACAAATTCGTCGTGATGGCACGTTTCGCCAATCCGAAACTACGCCCTGTTGTGCGCGCGGATTCCGATGCGGACTACGAAGCTGTGAACCATGTCATCAAGGTCTACAAGAAAGCAAATCTCTTGACCTTCAATCTGGTAACCGTTCTTGAAAGGGAGGTTCGCTGAAAATGGGAATGGTTGATACACCCAACGGGAACAGGACGGCCAAAAAAGGCCGCGGGAAGAAACGACGGATCGGCTTTCATCTCGACATGACACCGATGGTGGACGTGGCATTTCTCCTGCTGACCTTTTTCATGCTGACGACTACCTTTTCCAAGTCCAATACCATGGAAATCAACATGCCTCCCGAGCAGGGGGAGGTGAAGATCGCCGAGAACAATGTCATGACCGTGCGTCTGGCGGGTGACGGTATGGCGTACTGCTCGCTTGGAGAAGAGGTGCCCCGCAAAATCGCGTTGTACGAAACCTCCGACTCGCGCAGGCTTGCCCTCAGCGGGGAGCTCCGCAGCCTTCTCAGGCAGCAGACCGCTGCGAACAAGAAGCTGGTCATCGTCGTCAAGATCAGCGAGAAAGCCAAGTACAAGTATCTTGTCGATCTTATCGATGAACTCAATCTCATGAAAATCGACCGGTTCAGTCTTGACGACTATACCGATCAGGATGAAGCGGAAATCAAAAGAGCTGTCTGACCTTCGGCCGACAGCAAAGGAGTTACTGGCAGGTGTCTTCCAAGTTTGACAACATGCACCGGGATGCCCCTGAAAAAGTGGCTGTCTGGTCTTTCGTCGAGGAGTTTCTTGATACCGATCGGCTGCGATCCATAAACTATGGCAATCTTGCCTTGCGCAGGCAGGCGCATCTGTTCCTCACGCACGGCGTCATTACCGCAATTGTGCTGCTGGGCTTGTTCTGGCTTGTCAGCGCAAACTGGCAGTCCATTCTTTCGCTTGCCGGGTTTTCCGCGAAGGATGACGCGCCTGAGGTGCAGTGCTACGAGGTGGTTACCAGCGTGACGCAGCTTCCTCCACCTCCTCCCCTTGCCGCTCCGCCGTCTTCGGTGGCCAGGCCGGCGGCTGTTACCCCGAATGTCGGCAAGATCAAGGCCGTCAAGGAGAGTGAGGCGCCCAAGGAGCAGACCCTGGCGACACAGAAAGAGATCAAGCAGGCAAACCAGACCCAGGGTCCCGGTTCAGTCGGCGGCGCTTCGGCCAGTGATGAGGTGCCCATGTTCGTCCCGTGTGAGAAGATGCCGGGCTTTCTCGACCAGAAGAAGCCTGCTTACCCGGAAATGGCAAGGACTGCCGGAATCGAGGGAAAGGTATTTGTCAGTGTGCTGATCGGCGAGGACGGCAGACCGATCAAGGCAAAGGTCATGAAGCGTGTTCCTGCAGACTGCGATGTGTTCGATGCCGTTGCCATCCGGTCGGTCATGGAGTCGAGGTACTACCCGGGCATCCAGAACGGCAGTCCCATCAAGGTCTGGTTCACCGTGCCTATCCGCTTCCAGCTCGATTGAGCGCCGTTACTTTCCGGCAGGTTTTTTCCGGTACAGCAGCGCGAAAATGATCCATGCATAGGCCCCGACAAGCGTGATGGGGCTGATGGAGAGCGAAAAGAACCCGTCCACATCCCGTTCGAGGTACATCCCCAGGTAACTTGCCCCGATCACCAGCACCCCGCACGCAATCATGACATAGTTGATGGCGCCGAGGGGCATGGCGACCGGTTTACTTTCCGGTTTTTTCGGGGTTTTCTTCGGTGAAGATTTCATCGAGTACGGTGATACAGCGTTGGACCTCCTCCATGCCGATTGTCAGCGGAGGAAGAAGCCTGATGACATTCTGGCTCGTTGCGTTCACAATCACCTGCTTCTGCAGGGCTTTTTCAACATATACTTTCGCCTCCTTGTCGACCGTTATGCCGATCATCAGGCCGAACTGGCGGATATCAAGTATCTGCGGGTGGCGTGATGCGAGTTCCAGCAGTTTCTCTTTCATCATGCCTCCGGCCGTCACGGCGTTTTCCATGAGCTCGTCCTCCTCGATGGCTTCTATCATGGCAAGACCGGCCGCACAGGCAACAGGGTTGCCTCCGAATGTGGTGCCGTGGTTGCCGTAACTGAAAACATCAGCCATCTTTTCGCTGCCGATCACTGCGGCAAGCGGCAGGCCGCCCCCCAGCGGTTTCGCCAGACAGACGAGATCAGGCTCGATGTTGAAATGCATGTAGCTGAAAAACTTGCCGGTTCTGCCGCATCCTGCCTGGATCTCATCGGCAACGATGAGAAAATCGTACTTCCGGCGAAGCTCCACAAGCTTTGCAAGAAAGTCCCCGGATATGCAGTGGATACCGCCCTCTCCCTGGACGATCTCGATGAAAACCGCAGCGGTTTTCTCCGATACTTTCGCTTCAAGGTCGCCAATGTCGTTGAAGGCGATCATGCCGGTTTCGGGAAGCAGGGGATCGAACCCGTCGGTATACTTTGCCTTTGCCGTCAGCGACATGGCGCCATACGTTCTTCCGTGAAAACAGTTGCTCAGCGACAGCATCTCTTTTTTGTCGTTCCTGCCGGTCATGGCAGCCCGTTTTCTCGATAGCTTTATGGCGGCTTCGATCGCCTCGGTTCCGCTATTGGCAAAAAAAACTTTCGACAGTCCCGAAATTCCGATCAGTTTTGCCGCCAGTTCAAACTGAGGCGGCAAAAGAAAGAGGTTCGATGCGTGGATCAGTTTTGCGGCCTGTCCGCTTATGGCCTGCAGAAGCCTCCTGTCACCGTATCCGAGCGCATTGACGCCAATGCCGGAAATCATGTCAAGGTAGGGGGTTCCGTCGATGCCGAAAAGCCAGCACCCCTCTCCGTGCGTCAAGGCCAGGGGGAGTCGCGCATAGTTATGGAAAAAAAGGCTTTTTTCCGTTTCCTGTGTTATCGGCAATACGTTCATGCTTTCTTTTTTTTACCACCCTTGCGGGTGTTTACCAGTGTGAGCGTGAAAAAAAACTGATTATAACGATCTGCGGGTCTGCTGTCAAACATTTTCTTTCTGTTTTTTCATGGCCAGAAGCGTCCGTACCAGTCTCCATACTCCGTAAGCTCCGGTCAGCGAAGCATACAGCACAAGATCGTGTCTTGCCTCCGGAGTTGGTGACCGGAAGAAAAAAAACACGGAGAGCGCGATGGCGATGAAGAGCAGGGAAAGCAGCAGGTTCAGTGCTCCTGCAAGCCCCGGAGTGTTTCTCATTCCTGTTTTTTCGTCTCTTTCGTTGATGGGCTGACGGAAGCTTCGGGATAGAACCGCCACTCCCGGTTCACGATCAGACGGGCTCCATAGCCAAAGGTGAAGTACGACCATCCCCACTGCATCAGCACAAAGATCCGGTGCTTGAAACTGGTCAGGTAGTAGATGTGCACCAGCAGCCAGGCGAACCACGCAGGGGCCCCGTCGAACCTGATGTTGCCCATCTGGACAATGGCCTTGTTTTTCCCGATCGTTGCCATCTGGCCCTTGTCTTTGTAGTGAAACGGTTTGCGCGGTTTTCCCTTCAGTTCCCCGAGGATATTCCGGGCAATCGCCCGGCCTTGCTGCAGGGCAACCGGAGCGAGTCCCGGAAGCGGATTCTGGAGACCGTGCATGAAACATGCCTGGTCTCCCCCGACAAAAATCTCGGGATGGCCGGGAACGCTCAGATCCTCTTCCACGATAATCCGCCCGATCCGGTCGGTTTCCAGTCCCATCTCTTTTCCCGTGTCGATGGCAGTGACCCCGGCCGCCCACAGCACGGTTGCCGCCTCGATACGTTCATTGCCGATCTGTACGCCGTTTTCGTCCACATTGCTGACCATGCTGCTGGTCCAGACCTGGACGCCGAGTTTTTCAAGCGAACGGGTTGCCTTGCTGGCCAGTTCGGGATCGAACGAGCCGAGAATTCGCTGGGCGGCCTCGACGATGAAAATCCGGGTCAGTTTGGGATCGATCTGGCGGTAAAGACGCGAAAGGGTGTAGCGGCTCATCTCGCCGATCGATCCCGCAAGTTCCACGCCGGTCGGCCCGCCGCCCACGATCACGAAGGTAAGCAGCTTCTTGCGTTCCACGGGGTCGCTGGTGCGTTCCGCAGCTTCGTAGGCTTCAAGCACCCGACGCCTGATCTCTTTTGCCTGTGCCAGTGTTTTCAGGCCTGGAGCGTATTCTTCCCACTGGTTGTTGCCGAAATAGTGGTGCTTGACGCCGCAGGCCAGGATAAGGTAGTCGTACGGGATATCGGCGAAGTCGGTCCTGACGATCCTGTTTTCCGCATCGATCTGTTCGGCGATTCCCTTGAAGACCGTGATGTTCCTGTAGTTCGCCAGCATGTTTCTCAGCGGGGCGGCAATATCGCCTTCACCGAGTGCCGACATGGCAACCTGATAGAGGAGCGGCTGGAAAAGGTGGTAGTTTTTCCTGTCGATAAGGGTGACATCGATATCCAGCCTGTTGCCGAGTATTCTTGCTGCGTTGATTCCTGCAAATCCTCCGCCTATAATGACGACGCGCTTTTTCATGCTTCTGTTGCTAAGCTCTCTCTTTTCGTTCCACCATCCCTCCCGGGGAGTGGCGTGCGTGACAAAGTACAAAAAAACTGCAAAATCACCTGTTCTGTTCCGTCCGGGACTCGTTGCCGGTCAGCTCAGGCGGTCGATAACCGAAGAAAATGCAGGGTAGCGTTCGAGGAGCAGTGATCTGGGAGCGAAGGAGAAGTCCCTGAAATCGAATCCGGGAGCAACGACGCAGCTGACCAGGCTGTAGCTTTCTGCTGCAGCCGCTTGCTGATCGAGCATGGCGCCGAACCAGCTTTCCGAGGGGACCATGGCCTGCAGGACTTCGCCGTTATCCGCGTCAAGGCCGAGAACGAAAGCGTACGGTTCCCCGTCGGGGGGGAAGCAATGCACGCACAGCGGGGATCCTGCGTGGTAAAACCAGAGTTCGTCGGATCGGATGCTGTGCAGACGGGAGCGGTCACCGGCTCTCAGGAGATAGTAGATCGCTGTGGCGTGATTTCTGGTTCCCCCGAAGGATGTGCCGGTTCCGAAATCATAGGACTGGCGGCTTCTGTAGGTTTCGCGATAGAAGCCGCCTTCGGGATGCGGTACGAGCTCGAGCCGTTCGATCCAGTATTCAGCTCTTTGTGTGCAGTTTTTCACGGATTTTTGCGGTTTTCTGTCGCGAGGCCTCGGCAAGTTTCATCCGGAACTCTTCGAGTGCAGCCATCAGCGAGCTGTCGCAAAGTGCAAGCATCTGCACGGCAAGCAGTGCGGCATTGCGGGCGTTGTCGATGCCGACGGTTGCGACGGGAATGCCTGCAGGCATCTGCACGATCGAGTACAGTGAATCCTGTCCGCTGAGCTTTTTGCTGAATACCGGGACACCGATGACCGGAAGCACCGTCATGGCGGCCGTAACACCCGGAAGGTGCGCAGCGCCTCCTGCACCGGCGATAATGACCTTCAGCCCCCGGCTTTTTGCCGTTGCGGCATACTGTTCCAGATCCTGCGGCGTTCGGTGTGCCGAAATGACCGAGATTTCAGAGGGAATCGAGAATTCGTCGAGCACATGCACGGCCTCTTTCATGATATCGAAATCGGAATCCGAGCCCATGAGAATGCCGACAAGCGGCTTGTTTTCCTTCGTCATAAAAAAAGTTGCTCCTGCGGTACGGGTGCGTGCCGCGGGTTAGGAGATGTTTCTGAAATTGCCGGGTTTTGTATATCTTTCGGGATGCAATTCCAAAAATAACACATGCAGAGGAAGATTACAATGGCAACCAATCTTGCAGTCAAGTACAGCAATCCCGGTCCGCGTTATACGAGTTACCCCACCATTCCTTCGTGGAGCACCGACGGTGTTACCCAGGAGCAGTGGAAAGAAGCCATGGTCAAGGGGTTCAACGACAGCAACGAGAGCACCGGCATCAGCATGTACATCCATATTCCTTACTGCGAGAACTACTGTTATTTCTGCGGATGCAATGCCCACCGTACCCAGGATCACTCGTTCGAGAAGCCCTATCTCCAGGCGCTGCTCAAGGAGTGGCAGATGTACCTCGATGTCTTTCCCGGCAAGCTCAACGTGAAGGAACTGCATATCGGCGGCGGTACGCCGACCTTCTTCAGTCCCGAAAACCTCATTCACCTTGTTGACAATCTTTTCAGGAACGTCAACAAGATGGACAATTACATCTTCAGTTTCGAGACCAATCCCCGTTCCACCACCAGAGAGCATCTCGAAGCGCTCTACAGTGTCGGGTTCCGCAGGATGAGCTTCGGCATCCAGGATTTCGATCCGGTGGTGCAGCAGGAGATCAATCGTCCGCAGTCGTTCGAGCTGGTCAAGGAGAAGGTTGATCTTGCCCGCCAGATCGGGTTCAACTCGGTGAACTTCGATCTGGTCTATGGCCTGCCGAAACAGAATCTCGGTACCATTACCGGTACCATCGAGAAGGTTATGGAGCTCAGGCCCGATCGCCTGGCCTTCTATGCTTACGGGCACAATCCTCACATGTACGAGGGACAGCGCAAGTTCAGGGAGGAGGACCTTCCGGTAGGTGATGCCAAGCAGGAGCTTTACGACAAGGGACGCGCCATGCTCGAGTCGATCGGTTACCACGAGATCGGCATGGACCATTTCGCCATTGAGGGCGACGCCCTTTACGAGGCGGCGAAAAACGGTACATTGCATCGCAATTTCATGGGCTACACCGAAAACACCACCCAGATGATGCTGGCGCTCGGTTCATCTTCCATCAGCGACACCTGGTACGCCTTTGCACAGAATGAGCGTACCGACGGTGAATATATGAATGCGGTCAACGAGGGCCGTTTTCCGCTCCACAGGGGTCATCTGCTTACCGATGAGGACCTGGTGCTTCGTCGCCACATTCTCAATCTCATGTGTCGCCAGGAGACATCCTGGGAAGATCCGAAGTTCTATACCGAGGAGCTCGATGTGGCCCGGTTCCGGCTTGAGGATATGGAGACCGACGGCATGGTGGTTCTCGGCGAGAAAAGTGTGAGCGTCACCGAGATCGGGGTGCCTTACCTGCGCAATATCTGCATGGCCTTCGACGCCCGGCTCTGGCGTTCCGACAGCCTGTCGAAAGCATACAACGTATCCAGGGATATACAGAAAGAGTATATCGAAAAGGCCCGCAAGGCCAAAGAAGCCCAGCAGGTGGGCTGATCGCAGAGATGAACCAAAAAAAGGGTGATGACGAGTCACCCTTTTTTTATTCCCCCGGAATGGTATGAAAAAAAAAGTACGGATAGGTTTTCTCGGCAGCGGTTGGTCCCAGGTGGCGCAGGCTCCGGCATTTTCCCTCATCGAGGATGTCGAGCTTGCTGCCGTGGCAAGTCCGACCGAATCGCGTCGCAGGAAATTCATGGACCGTTTCGGCATCCCTTCCGGGTATGCTGACTGGCACGAGCTGCTGCAAACCGATCTCGACCTGGTTTGTGTGACCACCCCTCCATACCTGCATGCTTCGATGGTGACCGCTCTGCTTGAGAGCGGCAAAAGTGTGCTGTGCGAGAAGCCCTTCGCCCTGACGGTTCAGGAGGCAACGGCCATGCACTTCACTGCGCTCCGTTCTCCCGGCCTTGCGCTGATCGATCACCAGTTGCGGCTGCATCCTGCGGTCCGCTGCATGAAGGCGATGATCGACAGCGGCGAGATCGGCAAGGTGTACGAGGTACGCGCCGTGGTGAACCTCGCAACCCGCAACCGTTCCGACCTGCGCCACTCATGGTGGAGCGACGCGGAAAAAGGGGGCGGTGCGCTCGGCGCCATCGGCTCGCATCTCATCGATCTGAACCGGTTCCTGGTTGGCGAGATCGCCGAGGTTTCCTGCAACCTTTCGACTGCCATAGCGCAGCGTCCCGACGAATGGGGCAAGTCCCGTCAGGTCACTTCCGACGACAGCTTCGCCATGTTTATGAAATTCGGGCCATCGTCGGTTGCGTTCGGCTCTCCGTCGCTCATGCATGTCACAACAGTCGGCTCCTACACCTGGTTTTCCTTCGAGGTTGTCGGCAGCCGCAAGACCATCAGACTCGACGGAGCAGGAAGGCTCTGGGAGATCGCCAACGGCGAGGCGAAAGGCGGCCGCAGTCTCATCGACGCTCCCCGGTGGAAACAGATCGAGCCCATGCTCCCATGGGACGAACTGGTGCTGCAGGAACGGATACGACTCTCCTCGCTTGCCGTGCACGGCATTTTCGCGGTGGGGTTCGCATTCCTTGCCCACAGGATCGTCAAGGCCCTGTGCAACGGGGAGCAGAAGCTTTATGATGCGGCCGGTTTTGCCGACGGCCTGGTGATCCAGAAAGTGCTCAGGGCCGCCAGCGAGTCGCATCGCGAACGGCAGTGGGTCAAGGTCTAGCCGGTTATGGAATGGCTGCTGCTGGTGCTTGCCGGTTGCCTCGAGTGCGTATGGGCGATCGGCCTCAAATACACCGAAGGGTTTTCCCGTCCCCTTCCTTCCGTGCTGACGATTGCCGCCATGGCCTGCAGTTTCTGGCTGCTCTCCATCGCCATGAAAACCATCCCGGCCGGTACAGCCTATGCCGTCTGGACGGGTATCGGTGCCGCCGGTGTGGCAACTGCCGGAATGCTGTTGTTTCACGAGCCGCGTGAAGTCGCCCGCATCATCTGTATCCTGCTGATTGTTGCCGGTGTTGCCGGGTTGCGTCTTTTTAGCCGGTGAAGAGATTTGTACGGGTAGTGATTTTTTTGATACCTTTCGTTATGACGCTTTGAATTCCCAAGTCCCCCAAACGGCAAAGCAAGGGAATGTCGCCAATCTCTTTTCGTTACGGTACTGATCTGTCCAGGTTTCTGTACGCGTTGCTTTCTGCAAGGGTCATGGAGCAGATGGTGCGATCCTTCCGCGAAAAACCTGTTTCCGGAGAAACAATATGATCGGAGGTTTCCGGAAGGCCCTGTCTGGCCCTGTCGCCACCGTTGTCCTGCTGCTTGCCGCCCTGCTTTTTTCCTGGTGGTCGGTTCATCTCGCCGACGGCCAGCTCCGTCAGGATCTGTTGCAGGAAATATCGGATGCATCGCATAATATCGGACGGATCGATGTCAGTTCGTTACACGGTACGGCTGCCGATACCGGTCATCCCTCATACGATGATCTGAAAAACAGGCTGGCGCTGACCTGCAGGTTGAAGGAAAAATGCCGGTTTGTCTATCTGCTCGGCATGAGGCCGGATGGTACGGTTTTTTTTTATGCTGATTCGGAACCGGCTGGTTCGCCGGACATATCGCCTCCCGGGCAGGTTTACGATGAAGCATCAGCGCTCTTGCGACAGGTGTTTACAAACGGGCAGGCAGGTGTCGAGGGTCCGCTGCCTGACCGCTGGGGAGTGTGGGTCAGCGGATTTCTGCCTGTGACCGATCCGGCAACAGGCAGGGTTGTCGCGGTACTCGGCATGGATGTCAATGCCGCGGACTGGACATGGGACATCGCATCACGTTCCGCGTTGCCTATCGGAGCCGTTGTCCTGGTGACGATCATCATGGTGACGTTCCTCCTGTCATCGCCACGTTATGCCCAGGCTGTTTCAGGCCCCGTCCTTGGCAGGCTGCTGCCTTTACTCTCGTTCATTGCCATTGTCTGTGTTGCGGGAACTGCGCTGCTGCTCTGGTTTTTCCAGGACCGTCGGTTGCAGGAGATGATGCACCAGACGGAAGGCGAGGTGCTCAAGGAGTTCAGGAATGCCCTGCTGGTGCAGTCGGAGGGACTCGATATGGCTGCGGCATCGATCAGGACAGACGCAGGCCTTGCCGACATGCTCCTCAGGAAAGACCGGGATGGCCTCCGGCTTACCTATCTTGCATCGTTCGGGAGGCTGCATCGGGAGTACGGGATTTCGCGCTTCGGTTTTTCCGATGCTTCTGGCGGCGGGTTCCTTGTTCTCGAGAATATCCGGGGCGCTGGTGTTGTCGCCAGGGCTCCCCTGACGCATGGCCGTCATGTCAAAAGCCTGAAGCATAACGGCCTTTCGCTCGATGCCGAAGGCATGATCATGCTGCGCGCCGCTGTGCCTGTCATGAAAGGCAGGTCCGTTGCGGGCTATGCCGAAGTCTCGAAGGAGATCGAGAGCGTTATCGGCAAAACCTATTACCGCCAGGGGCTTGCCATGGCTTTTTTTCTCGACAAGAAGTTTCTGGACAGAACCATCTGGAAAAGCGGGATGCGACGATACGGCAGATCCGCAGAATGGGACCGTTTTCCCGGTCACGTTCTGGCATACACCACGCTGTCACGTTTTCCGGCTGCCTTCGAGCCCTATCTGGCAGGATCCGGAGGGATTCCCCTGCAGAAGACTTCACGGGAGGTGGCATGGAACGGCAATACCTGGAGGGCAAGCATTCTGCCGCTTGAAGACGGTTCAGGCAGGGAGATCGGCAAACTGGTGGTGCTGCAGGATGTATCGGTTTACCGAACAACGCTTTTCAGATTGCTTTCCCTTTCTGGCGTCTTGCTGCTCATCGTGATGGCCCTGCTGTTCGGTCTGCTCTCTGTTACGCTCAAACGCGTTGACCGGGGTGTTATCAGTCGGGAAGGGGAACTGCTTGAGAGCAGGGAACAGTACATGCTGGCCGTCAACGGCAGCAATGACGGGATAAGGGACTGGAACATCCGGGAAGGTACGCTTTTTCTTTCACCGAGATGCAGGGCCATGACAGGCTACGACGACGGTGCGTTTGCCGGGACGTTCAGTTCTTTCGCCGACAAACTGCATGCCGATGACAAGCCTGAATTCCAGAAGCGGCTGGCTGGATACCTCGATGGCGAATTGCCGGTATTCAGTATCGAATTCCGGCTTCTCCGTCCGGATGGCACCCTGGTCTGGCTTCTTTGCAGGGGCGAGGCGTTGCGTGACAGGGAAAACCGTCCTTACCGGATGGCGGGTTCGTTCAGTGACATTACCCGGAGCAAAACCGGTGAGGAGGAGTTGCGTCACCGGTCGGCTTTTCAGATTGTGCTCATGGAGCTTGCCATCGGATTCATCAACAAACCGATCGAAGAGCTTGACGATGCCATTGGAAAGGCCCTGGTCCTTGTCGGTGAATTTCTCGGTGTTGACCGGACCTACCTTTTCCGCTATGATTTTGAAAAAGGCACCATGAGCAACAGCCATGAGTGGTGCTCGCCTGGGATACGCCCGGAAAAAAGCTCGCTGCAGGGTCTGCCTACCGAAGCTTTTCCCGATCTGGTTGCAACACATCTGAAAGGGCGCATCGTGCATGTTCCCGATGTCCAGGCGCTTCCTGACGAAGATCCCCTCAAGGCGCATCTTGCCTCACAGGATATCAGGTCCATGATTGCGGTTCCGCTTGTTTACGGTGAGCAGTGTTTCGGTTTTGCAGGGTGTGATGCTGTCAGGGATAAGGTTTCCTGGAGTGAAGAGGTGATATCCCTCCTGCGCCTTCTTGCGGAGCTGTTCACCAATGCCGAGCTGCGTTACCGGCATGAAACGGCGCTGCTCGATGCACGGAATGCTGCCGAAGCGGCAAATCGTGCAAAGGGCGAATTTCTTGCAAACATGAGTCATGAAATCCGTACCCCGATGAACGGTGTGATCGGGATGACGAATCTCCTGCTCAATACCGGGCTCACCCCGGAACAGGGAAGCTATGCTGAAACCGTTCTGGCAAGCGGGGATTCGCTCCTGACGGTCATCAACGACATTCTTGACTTCTCCAAGATCGAGGCAGGAAAGCTTGAGCTGGAAACGATCGGTTTCGATCTCCGGAACCTGCTCGAGGATCTTTCATCCATCATGGCGGTCAAGGCCGCAGACAAGGGCCTCGAGTTTGTCTGCACCACCATGCCCGGTGTTCCCGTCAGGGTGGAAGGTGACCCGGACCGGATTCGGCAGATTCTCAACAATCTGGCGGGCAATGCCATCAAGTTCACCCATGAAGGGGCGGTGGCCATCAGCGTTTCACTTTTGAGGGAAGAGCATGATGCGGTCGTCCTGCGTTTTTCGGTGACCGATACCGGTATCGGGATTCCTCCGGAGAGGCATGACAGGCTGTTCGAAAGCTTTACGCAGGTTGATGCTTCCATGACCAGAAAATACGGGGGAACGGGTCTCGGCCTTGCGATAAGCCGGCAGCTTGTCGAGCTTATGGGGGGGAAGATCGGCGTGAAGAGTGTTCCCGGTTCAGGTTCGGAATTCTGGTTTACCATTTCCTTGCGCAAACAGGAGTGCCAGGAGGAACAAGCTTCTCCCGGCTACGATTCCATTGCCGGTATCCGGGTGCTGGTTGTCGATGACCATGACGCGAACCGGAAGATGCTTCGCATGGTGCTTTCATCCTGGGGGATCAGGGCTTCCGAGGCATCTTCCGCTGCCGGAGCGCTCGACATGCTTCGAGAGGCAAACGGTGAAGGCGATCCGTTCAGGATTGCGCTTGTCGATATGCAGATGCCCGTTGCCGACGGCTTCATGCTGGGAGATTCGATCAGGAAGGATAGCACTTTGCGAAGCACGTTGCTTGTCATGATGAGTCCCATCAGCTCCAGGCCGGATGCCGATGCGTTGCGGCAGTCAGGATTTGCAGCAGCACTGGTCAAGCCGGTGCGCCAGTCGGAACTGTTCGATGCCCTTGTCGATGTGCTTTCTTCCGGCAGTAACGGGAAGCAAGGGGAAAAAATGCAGGCCGCGACGCTTTCTGCAGGGGCCGTGAGGGTTTCCCGAACTGAAGTCGCGCCAGGCCGTAACGGTTACCATCACCTTCTGCTTGCCGAGGACAGCAATGTAAACCAGATGGTTGTCGTGGGAATGCTTTCCAGGCTCGGTTACGCCGTCGATGTTGTTTCCAACGGCAAGGACGCGCTCGACCGCCTTCGCCGTGAAACCTATGACCTTGTCATCATGGATGTCCAGATGCCAGAAATGGACGGCATGGAAGCCACCAGGGTTATCCGGGATCCCGGTTCCATGCCGTCCATTTCTGGCA
>Ga0233420_10000265_pt1 | contig 23451 bp, 13 predicted proteins | sample Watercolumn_Mata_4_FD_183009 | JGI IMG/M metagenome (GOLD analysis project Ga0233420, IMG submission 183009) | Freshwater microbial communities from Lake Matano, South Sulawesi, Indonesia - Watercolumn_Matano_2014_102_MG | ecosystem: Environmental > Aquatic > Freshwater > Lake | place...
GGAAGAGGTACTCACCGACCTGATTCAATCCACCTTCAATGACGCACTGCGCGATGAGCATCTCAAGCCGGCGGGTGCCCCGGAAATCAAGGCCATCAAGGCGGATGAGGGAGAAGGCCTCGAGTACGAGGCCAGCTTCGAAGTCATGCCGGAGTTCGTGCCGATGCCCCTGGAAACCCTGGAGGTCAAGCGGTTCGTTTCCTCTGTCGAGGAAGAGGATATCGACAGGATGATCGGGCAGCTGCGGGAACAGCGGAAAACATGGCACGATGTCGAGCGGTCCGCCGCCGAGGGTGACAAAGTCATCATGGCTTTTGAAGGTACCCATGAGGGGGAGATTTTCACGCAGGGGCGCGTGGAGGATTTTGCCGTCATTCTGGGCTCTGGCTACATGATTCCGGGTTTCGAGGACCAATTGACCGGTCAGGCAACCGGCGCGAAGCTCGAGTTCGATCTGCGATTTCCGTCAGAGTATCCCACCGAAAAATTGGCGGGCCAGACGGGTCACTTCGTGGTGGAAATCAACAAAATCCAGGAACCCCACTTGCCGGAACTGGATGCGGACTTTGCAAGGCTATTCGGCATCGAGGACGGTGACATTCAGGCGCTGCGCGAGGATATCCGCCTCAACATGGAGCGGGAGATGAAGAGGGCACTGAAATCACGTGCCAAGAGTTCGGTCATGGATGAGCTGTACAACAGGAATACGGTGCAATTGCCGAAGGTGCTGGTGCAGGATGAACTGCGCGAGCTTGCCAAGCCCTACCGGGAATCCGCCCGCAAGAACAAGCAGCCGCTGAATGAGGACGCCATCAGGAGCAACCTCGAACCCCTGGCCAAGCGCCGGGTGGCGTTGTCGCTGATTTTGGGCAAACTCATCGACGCGCATGGTGTTAAGCTTGATCCGGCCAGGGTGCGCGCCGCCGTGGAGGATCTCGCCGCCAGTTACGAGGAACCGGGCGAAGTGGTGCGTTGGTATTACGCCGAATCATCTCGTCTTCGCGAGATCGAGAATATGGTCTTCGAGGATCAGATCGTGGATCTGGTATTCGAAAAAGGCGCCACATCGGAAGTCAGTGTGCCTTTCGAGACACTGATGGCGGGGGCCATGATGGCTCCCTCTGCGACTCAACCGGTTTGACAGGTCGAGGAACGGGATAACATGCTTGCAAGTAGAAATACCATCGATGCGGGTCCATACGCCACCGGCCTGGTGCCGGTCGTTATCGAACAGTCGGCGAGAGGCGAGCGCGCTTTCGACATATACTCCCGCTTATTGAAAGAGCGGGTCATCTTCCTGGTGGGTCAAGTCGAAGACTACATGGCCAACCTGGTTATCGCCCAACTGCTGTTCCTGGAATCGGAAAATCCCGATAAGGACATACACCTCTACATCAATTCGCCTGGCGGCGTCGTGACAGCGGGCCTCGCCATCTATGACACCATACAGTTCATCAAGCCGGATGTCAGCACCCTCTGCATTGGTCAGGCGGCCAGCATGGGGGCGTTGCTGCTGGCGGGCGGGGCGGCGGGCAAGCGCTACAGTTTGCCGCATTCCAGGATGATGATCCACCAGCCCCTGGGCGGTTTCCAGGGACAGGCGAGCGATATCGATATCCATGCCAGGGAAATTCTGGCCGCGCGCGATCGACTCAACCGCATTCTGGCGAAGCACACGGGGCAGCCTATCGAAAAAGTTGCGCTGGATACCGATCGTGATAACTTCATGGGGGGAGAGGATGCCGTGAACTACGGCCTGATCGACAAGGTGCTCGACAAACGGGGCGCCTGAGCCGCGAGCCACCATTTTTTTCGACGGCAATCGCTTCGAGAGTTTTTCTGAGAGGGGCGGATAGAAACCATGAGTGACGACAAGCGAGGCAAGGACAGCGGCGGCAAGCTGTTGTATTGTTCATTCTGCGGGAAGAGTCAGCACGAGGTCCGCAAGCTGATTGCCGGACCGTCCGTATTCGTCTGTGACGAGTGTGTGGAACTATGCAATGACATCATTCGCGAGGAGTTACAGGAAAATGTAGCGGCCGGGATGGACAAGCTCCCCAAGCCCAAGGAAATCAAGCAAGTCCTCGACGAATATGTGATAGGGCAGGAAAAAGCCAAGCGCACGCTTTCGGTGGCGGTGTACAACCATTACAAACGCCTGCGCGCCCAGGGAAACCAGCGTAAAAATGATGTGGAACTGGCCAAGAGCAATATTCTGCTGATCGGTCCCACGGGTTCCGGCAAGACCCTCATGGCCGAGACGCTGGCGCGTCTACTCGATGTTCCCTTTACCATTGCCGACGCTACCACCCTGACCGAAGCGGGTTACGTCGGCGAGGATGTGGAAAACATCATTCAAAAGATACTTCAGAAATGTGATTACGATGTCGAAAAAGCCGAATCCGGCATCGTCTACATTGATGAAATCGATAAGATTTCCCGCAAATCCGACAATCCTTCAATTACCCGGGATGTCTCGGGCGAAGGTGTGCAGCAGGCGCTGCTCAAGCTGATCGAGGGGACCGTCGCGTCCGTGCCTCCCCAGGGCGGTCGCAAGCATCCTCAACAGGAATTTCTGCAAGTCAACACGGCCAACATCCTTTTCATCTGCGGCGGCGCCTTTGCCGGTCTCGAAAAGGTCATTCGTGATCGTTCCGAACGTGGCGGCATCGGTTTCTCGGCCGACGTCAAGAGCAAGGATGAAAGCCGGAACGTGGGTGAAGTTCTTGTGGGTGTCGAGGCGGAGGACCTCATCAAATACGGACTGATCCCGGAATTCGTGGGGCGTCTGCCCGTCGTGGCCACGTTGGAGGAATTGAACGAGGAAGCTTTGGTGCGAATCCTCAGCGAACCTCGCAACGCCTTGGTGAAGCAGTACAAAAGATTGTTTGAGATGGAGGGCTGCGAACTCGAGATTCGTCAGGATGCGCTACGGGTGATCGCGCGCAAGGCCATGGAGCGGAAAACCGGCGCTCGGGGGTTGAGAACCATACTTGAGCACACGCTGCTTGACACGATGTATGAGTTGCCTTCGGCCGAAAATGTCACCAAGGTGGTCATCGATGAGCATGTCATCAATGGCGAGGCCACGCCGTATTTGCTGTACGCCTTGGAAGAGCGGCATCGCGCGTCCGCCGCGGACTGAGACCATTGCAGTATCGCAAAAAAACCCGCCATGGCGGGTTTTTTGCAATTGGGCCGGTTGTCGCTTGTAATTGATCGTATCTGGCCCATATCTTCGATTAGAAGTTCGAATTCCACTCCCACTCCTCAAGAGATCAGCAATGGACAACCAATCAAGCGAATATCCGTTGGCAGAGAAGCTCATACCCGTATTACCCCTCCGCGACGTAGTGGTTTATCCGCATATGGTCATACCCCTGTTCGTAGGCCGGGAGAAGTCCATCTTGGCGCTGGACAAGGCGATGCGCGACAACAAACAGGTATTGCTGGTGGCCCAGCGGGAGGCGGAGGTTGACGATCCCGGTTTCGATGATCTCTACACGGTGGGGACCTTGTCGAATATCCTACAGCTCTTGAAATTGCCGGATGGCACGGTGAAGGTCTTGGTCGAGGGGGCGGAACGGTGCATCGTCGAAAGCTATCGCGAAGCCAACAACTGCCTGCTGGCCGCGATCTCCCCCATGATCGACGAATTGGGAGCTGACGAACAGGAAATGGATGTCATGGTTCGTACCGTGGTCGGGACGTTCGACCAATACGTCAAATTGAACAAGCGCATTCCACCGGAAGTATTGAATGCCCTGGCCGGCATCGACGATCCCAGCCGTCTGGCGGATACGATCGCCGCGCATATGACCATCAAGATCGAGGATAAGCAATCGGTTCTGGAGTCGCCTCAGATTACGCAACGACTGGAAAAATTGATGACGCTCATGGAAGGCGAAGTCGATATGCTGGAAATGGAAAAGCGTATTCGTGGGCGGGTCAAGCAGCAAATGGAGAAGAACCAGCGCGAATACTATCTGAATGAGCAGATAAAGGCCATTCAGAAGGAACTGGGGGAGATGGAGGATGTCCCCAACGAACTGGATGAGTTGGCTGAAAAGATAAAGAAATCCGGAATGCCCGAAACCGCCAGAACCAAGTCGGAAGCGGAACTGGGAAAACTCCGTCTGATGCCTCCGATGTCCGCCGAGGCAACCGTGGTGAGGAATTACATCGACTGGATGGTCGGCATGCCCTGGAAGAGCCGTAGCCGGGTCAACAAGGATTTGGCCCACGCCGAAAGGATTCTGGAGGAGGAGCACTATGGCCTGGAAAAAGTGAAGGAACGGATCCTCGAATACCTCGCGGTTCAGCAGCGGGTCAAGAAACTCAAGGGGCCTATCCTGTGCCTGGTAGGACCTCCCGGCGTCGGCAAGACCTCGCTGGGCCAATCCATCGCCCGCGCGACCAATCGCAAGTATGTCCGTATGGCGCTGGGCGGCGTTCGTGACGAGGCCGAAATTCGGGGGCATCGGCGCACCTATATCGGTTCCATGCCGGGGAAGGTTCTGCAGAATCTGAGCAAGGTCAAGACCCGAAACCCGATGTTCATGCTCGATGAAATCGACAAGATGGCCATGGATTTTCGCGGAGATCCCGCTTCGGCTTTATTGGAAGTCCTGGATCCCGAACAGAACCACACGTTCAATGATCATTACCTGGAGGTCGATTTCGACTTGTCGGAAGTCATGTTCGTGGCGACGGCCAATACACTCGACATTCCCGCGCCCCTGCTGGATCGCATGGAGGTGATCCGACTCGCGGGGTACACGGAGGACGAGAAGATCAACATCGCCATGCGGTATTTGATTCCCAAGCAGATCAAGAACAATGGCCTGAAGAAGGGTGAAATTCAAATCGAGGAATCCGCTGTTCGGGACATCATTCGCTACTACACGCGTGAAGCCGGCGTCCGTAGTCTGGAACGCGATATCGCCAAGATTTGTCGCAAGGTGGTGAAAGGCCTGTTGCTCCAGCCCAAAGGAACCATGACCCACGTCACCCCGGAAAATCTGGAAGAATATCTCGGCGTGCGGCGTTTTCGTTACGGGCAGGCCGAGGAAAACGATCAAGTGGGTCAAGTGACGGGTCTGGCATGGACCGAGGTGGGAGGTGAACTGCTGACCATCGAGGCCGTGATCATGCCGGGTACAGGCAAGCAGACGTATACCGGCAAGCTGGGCGAGGTCATGCAGGAATCCATACAGACCGCCATTACCGTGGCGCGAACACGAGCGGAATCCCTGGGCATAGACCCCTCCTTTTATCAGAAGCAGGACGTTCACATCCATGTGCCGGAGGGCGCCACCCCCAAGGACGGTCCCAGCGCGGGTATAGGCATGTGCACTTCCCTGGTCTCGGCTCTAACCGGAATACCCGTGCGATCCACGGTAGCCATGACTGGGGAAATTACCCTGAGAGGGGAGGTTCTGCCGATCGGGGGGCTCAAGGAAAAATTGCTCGCCGCCCATCGGGGGGGCATCGTCACGGTTCTGATACCCAAGGAAAACGAACGCGATCTTGCGGAAATTCCCAACAACATCAAGGAAGACCTGACAATCGTGCCGGTGCAATGGATAGACGAAGTTCTGACCTATGCCCTGCAGCGAATGCCCGAGCCCTTGCTGACTCCCAGCGTCAACGAAACAGCTAACGTGGCAAAGAGTTCGGGCATTGCGACACCCATTGTCGCTCATTGAATCGGAGTTACGCCTAAACGGAACAGCGCCAGGTTGACATGGGTTTTGATGGACTGCTAAATTCATCCCAACGCTTCTACGGAAGGGGAAAGCAGGCCGCTCCATGCGGGTTGCGACAGACGTCCGAACCACTAAAAACGAATCCAAAATCACACCAATAGGGGATCTATGAATAAGGCAGAACTGATTGAAGCCATCGCCGATACCGCTGATCTGACCAAGGCGGACGCCGCAAAAGCGTTGGACGCCATGGTGGATGCCATTACGGACGCATTGAGGCAAGGCGATTCGGTATCGCTGGTGGGCTTTGGTTCCTTTGTTGTCAAGGAGAGAGCCGAGCGACAGGGCCGTAATCCCCAGACGGGTGCCACCATCACCATCGCGTCCGCAAGGATTCCTGCGTTCAAGGCTGGTAAAGCGCTCAAGGATGCTGTAAACTGATTTGCTTTCCAGGGTGCTTAGCTCAGCTGGGAGAGCATCGCCCTTACAAGGCGAGGGTCGTAGGTTCGATCCCTACAGCACCCACCATTTGGAGCGGTAGTTCAGTTGGTCAGAATACCGGCCTGTCACGCCGGGGGTCGCGGGTTCGAGCCCCGTCCGCTCCGCCAAATCTGCAAACCCTGCGTTTAGCGCGGGGTTTTTTTTGACCATCAATCCGCGATCCATGCCTCATCCCGGCGTTTCCAATCCCATAATCCTAGATTCCTCTGTTGACCGCTTCTCAAATGGCATGAAGACTACGCGGCACTTGGTATTTGCGGTATTACGGGCTCTCACCTTTTGGGTGAGAGCGCTACGCACCCGATGGCACGGCCAAAAAGCCGCCCGGCGGCGTGGCTCCTCCTTCCAGGGGAGGGCCCTGCTGCGCCGTCGCGCCCTGCCAGCCGGCTTTTTGGCCGCACACCCGGGCGCGTCCAACAGAGGAATCTAGGATAATTCCATTCAAGGATTAATTAGCTATGCTTCAAGCGATTCGCGATCGTGCGCACGGAATTTTTGCCTGGGTCATGCTGATCGCTATCGGCGTCCCCTTCGCCCTTTGGGGAATCCAAAACTACCTCGAGACGGGCAAGGAAAATCCCGCTGCGGTGATAGGCGATCGGGAAATTTTTGACCGAGAAGTTTCCCGTGCCTACGAACAAACACTCAGCAATCTCGTCGGCATCGAAGACTTCGACGAAAAAAATCTCCGGAAGCAGGCACTGGAGCGTCTGATCAACGATGAGGTCATCGCGCAAAGCGCCGAGGCCAGGTCGCTGGTGGTGACGGATAACGAAGCCCGTGAAGTGATCAAGACCCTGCCGTACTTCCAGACGGATGGGCAATTCGACAAGGATAAATACAAGTCGATGCTCTCCGCGCAGGGCTTGACACCCGAGCAGTTCGTCTCGCAAGTTCGGCGCGGTCTGCTGGCCGAGCAATTTCAGCGTGGCGTCACGGAAAGCGCGTTCGTGACCAAAGCGGAAACGGATCTCTTTCAGCGACTGAAGAATCAGGAACGCGATCTTGCCTATGCGAAGATTGCCTTGAAGCCGCCAACCCGGACCTTCACCGATGCTGAAATAGATGCTTATTATCGCGAGCACCTTCAGGAATTCAGGAATCCGGAGAAGGTCTCGATACAGTATATTGCACTGAGTCTCGATGACCTGGCCAAGAATGTTCAGGTCACCGATGAGGAATTGCAGAAGCTGTACGAGGAGCAGAAAGCCAATTTTGAAACGCCGGAACGCCGGAAAATCAGTCATATCCTGATTCCCGTGGCAAGCGGCGGGGAGCAGGCGGATCGGGCCGGCAGGGAAAAGGCCATCGCCACCCGCGAGCGCCTTGTCGCCAAGGGGGAGGACTTTGCCGCCGTGGCCAAGGAGGTGTCCGGCGACACCGTTTCCGCCAAGAAAGGCGGCGATCTTGGATTTCTGGTCAAGGAGGCCCAGGAACCCTCCTTCACCCAAGCCGCCCAGGCGCTTGCCGTGGGTCAGGTTTCCGAACCGGTCAAGACGAGTTTCGGCTATCACTTGATCAAACTGACCGAACTGATCCCATCAAGAATCAAGACCTTCGATGAGGTCAAGGAGGAGTTGCGTAACTCCACCCAACGGAATCGCGCCGAAACCGCATTTTATGAGCGCGGCCAGAAGTTGGCGGAACAGACTTTCGAGCATCCGGACAGTCTTGAGGCCGCCGCTCAACAACTGGGGCTTGGCATTCTGGAAACCGGGCTCTTTACCCGTGAAGCCGGCGAGGGTCTGGCGGCGGAGGAGGCCGTTCGGAAGGTGGCGTTTTCCGAGGATGTGCTGAATGGGCGCAACAGTGAGCCGGTGGAGCTGGAAAACGAAAAAGCCATCGTGCTGCGCATCAGGGAGCATCAAGGCAGTTCGGACAAACCTCTGGCCGAAGTCCGCGCAAGCATCGTCACGCGACTGCAAGACATGGAGGCGCGGGCCGACGCCGCGAGGCGTGGTCAGGAATTGGTACAGGCGGTAAAGGCGGGCAAGCCGCTCAACGATGCGGCGCAGGCGGCTGGTTTGACGGTGACCAAGACCGGACCGGTACGCCGGGATAACCCTGGGCTACCCCCGGAATTGATCCGCTCTGCATTCACCATGGGCCGTCCCGAAACGGGCCAGGCCGTGACGGGGCAAGCCGCTCTCCCGGACGGCAGCCAGTTGGTGTATACCCTTCTGGAAGTCAAGGAAGGCGGCGATGCCGCCAAGGGTGCCAAGGAAAGCGAGGCCGCCGCTCAATTCATGGCCAGAAGCGGTTCGCAGCAGGAGTTTGGCGCCTTTGTCGGGCGTCTGCGGGAACTCCTGGACGTCAAAATCATCGACAAAAATTGAATCGCGTTGCGGCCCGAAGTTATTTCACCCTAGAAAAAGCAGTGGGACAGGAATCCACAGGATAAACAGGATGATGCGATTGATCGTAGGTGCGAATTCATTCGTACACAAGGCCCTGAAGAGGCGAATGAATTCGCCCCTATCATCAAGCCCTGCCTGCCGGCAGGCTGGCCAACTGCCGGATTTAGGATGATCCCATAGGCGACAAGGCCGCTATTTCCTCAGCCGGTATTGCGCATGCCGGCGGCGATGGCGTTGATGGTGCGCAGCAGGGGTTTCATCCAGGGGCTGCCGGCGGCATCCTCCGGCGCCAGCGAGCGGACCCGTCGCAGCAGGCTGACCTGGAGATAATTCAGCGGACCCAGATAGGCGTCGCGGCGATGCAGCGAGGCGGCCAGGGGAGGATTCTCCGCCAGCAGCCGATCGATGTGGGCCACCTGCAGCACCCAGTCCACGCTGCGCTGGTGTTCGCCGGCGACCAGGTCCCAGACCCGTTTGCCCGTCTCCGGATCGGCGCAGAGACTCGCGTACTCGCGGGCGATCTCCATGTTCGACTTGCACAGGGCCATTTGCGAGTTGCTGAGCAGGTTGCGGAAGAATGGCCAGTCCCGGTACATCTCGCGCAGCGTCTCCAGGCGCTCGGCCTTGCCCGCGCACCAGCCGGCGAGGCTGGCGCCGATGCCGTACCAGGCCGGGAACGTCTGCCGGGATTGCGCCCAGGCGAAGACCCAGGCGATCGCGCGCACCGAGGCCTTGGAGCGATCCTGCTGCTTGCGGTGCGAAGGGCGGGATCCGATGTTGAGCCGGCCGATCTCGCTGACGGGGGTCGCCTCGTAGAAATAATCCAGGAAGCCATCGGTCTGCTCCGTGAGTCCGCGGTAGCTCGTTTCGCCCAGCCGGGCCAGTTCGGTCATCACGGCCTGGTGGTCGTCCGCCGGTTGCGGCACGGGTTTGACCAGGCTCAGGCTGGCCTTCATGAGGCCGGTGACGCCCATGGTCAGCTCATAGATGGCGGTCTCCATGTTGTTGTAGCGATAGAACAGCACCTCGCCCTGTTCGGTGAACTTGATCTGGCCGCGCACGGTGTCCGGCGGCTGAGCCATGATGGCTTCATGGGTGGGGCCGCCCCCACGGCCGACGGTGCCGCCCCGGCCATGAAAGAGACGGCATTGGATGCCCCGCCGTTCGGCGATGGCGATGACCCGTTGCTGGGCGCGGTAGAGTCCCCAGGCGGAGGCCAGGATGCCGCCGTCCTTGCAGGAGTCGGAATAGCCGAGCATGACCTCCTGCCGCTCGCTGGTGACATCCAGCAGTTGCCGGTACACCGGCTGTTCGAGCAGCAGCGTCAACACCTCCTCGATGCGGTTCAGGTCGTCGATGGTTTCGAACAATGGGCTGATGCCGACATGACAGAACCAGTGGCCGCCGAGGCGCCCCGCCAATCCGCATTGCACCGCCAGCAGCATGACTTCCAGAATGTGGCTGGCCTGGTGGGTCATCGAGATGACGTACTTGCCGAAACACTCGCCACCGATTTCCCGCCGCAGGCGCGCCATGGTCTCGAATACGGCCAGGACTTCGCGGGTGCTCGAAGCGATCGAGGAACGATCGAACATCAGGCCACCCGGCGCCGCGATGGCCTCGCCCAGCAGTTGTAGCCGCTCCCCTTCGTTCAGGGCCGGATAGTCGATGCCCAGGGCCGCCCTGAGGAGGTCCGCCACCGCCGCGGTATGGCGGGAGGACTCCTGACGGACGTCGAGCTGCATGAGGTGGAAGCCGAAGGTTTCGACCAGGCGGATCAGATCATGGAGTTCCTGGGCGGCGATGTCGGCGTCGTTGTGATTCCGGAGTGAGGTATCGATCAGACGCAGGTCGTCCATGAATTCCTTCGCGGAAGGGTAGGCCTGGCTGTCCGGCGGCTCATTCTCGCCGACGATGAGCAACCTGACCCGGCGCAAAGCGCGCTCCATGCGGTATTTCATCAACACCAGCTTGTGCCGATAAGGCTCCTGCAGGTAGGGGCGCTCCAGATCCGTGATGGCGAATCCCAGTTCGGCGCGGTCCGCATCCAGGCTGGCCACGAATTCCCGTGACAGATCGCAGAATCCCCAGGAATGGGTGAGTTGGTCATGCAGTTCGTCGAGGCGGCGCAGGTATTCCGTCAGGATGGTCTTCGATTGCAGGCGGATGGCCAGGGCGGTGGTTTCCGGCGTCACATTGGGGTTGCCATCCCGGTCGCCGCCGATCCAGGATCCATAGCGCAGGAAACTCGGGACGCGAATTTGTCGCGCCGTCGCTTCCCCGTAGACATCCTGTAGGGATCGCTCGAAATTACGGTAGACGCGCGCGGTGGCTTGAAACAGCGACAAGGGGAAATAGAAAAGACCCGTATCGATTTCGTCGACCACACCCATGCCACGCTGGCGGACCTCGTCGGTTTTCCAGAGGAGTTGAATCTGGGATTGCAGGCGTTCGATCGCCTCCTTGCGAAAGTAGCCCCTGAGCCGTCCATGTGAGAGAGCTTCCAGCGAAACGAAAACATTGCGCAGGGCGTTCTTGACGGTCCGACGCTTGGCTTCCGTTGGATGCGCCGTCATGACCGGCAGGTAGAGCAACTGAGCCAGTAGAATCTGCAATTTCTCGGCATCCGCGCCTGCCTGCTTCAGGAACAGCAAGGTATCGTGAAACGAACCCGGCCAGTAATGGCCGCCGCGCTCGGCCTGCCGCCGCCGCTGACGCAGATGGAAGGACTCCTCGGCGATGTTGAGCAGGCTGAAATAGTGGTTGAAAACCCGGACGACCTCGCCGGTGGTTTCGGCATCCAGATTGTTCAGGGCGTCCATCATTTGCTGGCGACGCACCGGATTGCCATCGCGCGCAATGCCCGCGAACCGTTGCTGCATCTGCTCGATCAGACCGGCGATTTCCGCTCGACCCTGAATCTTGAGCACCCGGGTCAGCACCGAGTTCAACAGCCGCAGGGAACGGCGAAGCTCTTTTTCGTCGTTGACTAGACTCATGACAGGATGACTCCCGAGTGGGTTGACAGGTGGGCCATGGGAAAGGTTTATGAGGAACACGCCATCTCATTTTTCCAGGCGGCTCCTGGTCGTGTCCGGCAATGACCATAGCGCGGGGATGCCTCGATATCAGCCTGCAATGTTGCCATGAGGTGAGGGAATCAGCATCATCCCCGCTATTTTCGATCGTCGCGGGAAAGGCTGCAATTCTCGTGCCTCGGTTCAATGAGACGCCCAGACAACGATCGGTAACCAAATTCGACCGTCTACCGGCGGAGTCGGCCAGGCATGGCGTGGATTGGGTGCTGTCGGAGGTACCGACGACGCCCAATTCCGGTGCGGGTTGTGTTATCGCTTCCTGGGCGCATGCGCGGTGGCCGTGGTTGATCCTGGAAAAGCAGTTGGACAGGAATCTACAGGATAAACAGGATGATGCGATTGATCGTAGGTGCGAATTCATTCGCACACAAGGCCCTGAATAGGCGAATGAATTCGACCCGATCATCAAGCCCTGCCTGCCGGCAGGCAGGCCAACTGCCGGATTTAGGTTGATGCGCCTGAACGGGTGGACCGTGCGGGCCCGGAGCTTCCCCGTCGTTGGCGGAACGGCGCGCCGTTCACGATCCCGGGCATCCGGGAAGCGTACCGGTCCCGAGGGATTGGTCTGTACCTGGAAGCGGGATCAGGCCGGGAGTGTCGAACTCCCGGCCTGACGATGGGACAGCCGCGCCTAGCGCGTGACGGTGAGTGTGATGGGGGCGGATTCCACGTTATTGTATTTCCGGCTATTGCCCTTGGTCGCGGTGATCTTGCACACGCCGGCTGCACCGCGGACGAAGACCCTTACCTTCTTGCCCAGCGGCAGCAACCGGCACTTGGTGCCGCTGGAGGCGGACTTCTTGAAGCCGATCACGCCGTTGCCGCTGCCGCCGCTGACCTTCTGGATGATTTTTTTCTGGCCCACCGTGACCTTCTGGCTGCCGGGGGAGAGAATCAGAGGAGCCTGATTCATTTTGTTGTTGCTACCCAGCGTGTAGCACCGTTCCGCCAGGGCGCCGCCGGTGCAGAGCCAACTGAAACGCTGGTGCTTCAGCTCGGTCATGGACCCGGGCTCGCCCACGGCGCAAAGTTCGGCGGCGCCGGTGGGGGCGGTTGTATAGGCTTGGTTGTTGGCGGAACCGCATTGGCCGGGTGGGCTGAATATGGCGCCCACGGATTTATTGGAGCTCAGATTCAATTCGCAATCGCCGGTGCCCGAGCAGTCGCCACTCCAGCCCGCGAAGCTGTAACCCGTGTTGGCCGTGGCTTTCAAGGTTACGGCCGTGCCTATGGGATAGGTGGTGAAGGTCGAAGAGCAGCCGTCTCCGCAATCGATGCCGGCAGGCGTGCTGGCGACGCGCCCATGACCCTCCTTGCCGACGAGCAGCGCCGCTTGGCCGGGCGGCACTTCGGCAAAAACGGCGCTGACTTGAGTGTCGCCCGTCATGGTGAAAGTGCAATCGCCCGTACCCGCGCAGGACGCCGGTTCAGTCCAGCCCAGGAAAGGAAACCCCGGATCCGGAGTCGCGCTGAGCGTCACGCTTTGTCCATCGGGAACGGATGCCTGGCATTTGTCCGAGGCCGTCCCGCAATCAACGCCCACGGCGGGACTCTTGATGGTGCCGTTGGCGGGTTTCTTCACGGTCAGGGTGTAGTGTTTCGGCGCCGTCGTGACGGTGATCTTGAAGGCGCCACCCGGATTGTTGTTGTTGGCGACTGTGGTGAAGAGCTCATACTTGCCCGCCGCCAAGCCAGTGAATGTATAGCTAAGGGAGGTGTTTGCCGTCGGATTTTGGGCATCGCCCAGATAGGTCAGGCCGGTGGTGCCGAGCGGGTTGTTGTCGCCGAAGAAGATTGCGTCGTGACGCGATGCCCCGGCGCCGGTGTCCCAGCCCTGGTAAAGGGCGAAGATCGGGGCCATCGCCGAACCATCGGCGCTGACCGTGATCGTGAGATCCGCGTTCTGATTCAGTTTGATGAGGCCGAAGTTCATGTTCATGCCCCAGCAATTGTCGGGCAGGGTGATCAGGCTGAAGCTGGCGGGCGCGCCCTGAGCCACGGCGTTGCCTTTGGAGACTTCCAGCGTTTCGTGATTGCTGTCGATCTGCGTGGACCAGTAGACGTCCAGTGAGCCCTTATAGTCGGGGGCGTTCGCCGTAGGCGCCCAGGTCGGCGGCAGGGTGACCCGCGAGCTGATGCCTTGGGTATAGTTGGTCAGGTTGTAGTTGACGCTGGAGGCCACGGCTAGGCCCGAGACCAGGAGCAAGGCGAGCGCGGATATGACCGAGATGATGGGGTTGCTCATGAAATGATGCGGGGCGGCGACCTGTCGCCGGTCAGTGCATGGATGGGTCATGGTTAAGTCCAGAAATCGGAATGAGCGGGAAGGTACCCTGAATGCCCTCGGCCTTGATCCCAGTCTGAATCGGCCGATGACTGTCGATGCGGGATGAACGGCCTGTCGCTTCCATCCCTTGAGCAGCCATCGGACTGTCGATCAAGCGGTTGGGCAAATTTCTACGCCTGGGTCAATTCGGAAGAGGCAAGGTTTTTTGGAGGGCCAGGGTGGCGCTGTCGAAAATCTTCAACAGCGTGCCGCCGGCCGTTTTGGTGATCAGCACGGAGATCTGGTTTCCTTCCGAACTCAAATCGTTGGCGACGTAGGTCTTCTCCGATCCCAGCGAGACCTGCTTGATCTGCTTGCCGTTGGCGCCGTTGAGCGTGCGCAGATACCAACTACCGTTCTTGAGGACCAGGACCGCCTGATCGGCTACCCCATCGCTATTGACATCCGGGATGGTCGCGATCGTCTGGTATTGGCTGCCCAGGCCATCCGTGGTGGTAACGGTCACCTTCAAGGCGCCGCCCGGGTTGTTGTTGTTGGCGACTGTGGTGAACAGTTCGTATTTGCCGGCTTCCAGTCCCTTGAAGGTCTTGCTGATGCTGGTCTTCGCCGTCGGATTTTGCGCATCGCCCAGATAGGTCAGACCCGTGGTGCCAAGGGGATTGTCATCGCCGAAGAAGATCGCGTCGTGACGCGATGCTCCCGTGCCGGTGTCCCAGCCCTTGTAGAGCGCGAAGATCGGAGCCAACTGCGAGCCGTCGGCGGCCGCCGTGATCGTGACATCCGCCTTCTGCCCCAGTTTGATGAGGCCGAAGTTCATGTTCATGCCCCAGCAATTGTCGGGCAGGGTGATCAGGCTGTAGTTGGCGGGCGCGCCCTGAGCCACGGCGTTGGCCTTGGAGACCACCAGGCTCTCGTTCCTCGAATCGATCTGCAGCGACCAGTAGACGTCCAGCGAGCCGGCGTAATCGATGGAACCCGATGCCGGCGTCCAGGTCGGCGGCAGGGTGACCCGCGAGCTGATGCCTTGGGTATAGTTGGTCAGGTTGTAGTTGACGCTGGAGGCCATGGTGACGCCGGAGAACGCGCACCACGCCAGTAAGGCGATCATGGGTGTTCTGGAGAAGAGGCTTGATCGATTCATGTGGATTACCCGCGCTAGGTTGATGGGGGGATGGGTCAAATGATTGGATGAGGATGAGTTCACGCTGTTGGGGTGTAGGGGCGACTTCATTCGCCTATACAGGGCCTTGCGTGCGAATGAATGCGCCCCTACGATGCATCGCATCATCCTGTTGATCCTGTAGATTCCTGTCCAACTGCTTTTTCTAGGTTCATCCTGGGTTATTCGATTCCGGGAACCTCGGGTGGACTTAACCGAAAAAGGCCGGGCCAACCTGCGTTGGCCCGGCCTCGCTCGTCAAACCTCCAAAGGTTTAATTGGCCGCGCCTTGCAAGGTTACGGTGATGGGATTGTTGGTTGCCGCGCCGGCGCCAGGGTTCCACCCGCCGAGGAACACTTCGTACTGAACGGATTCGTTCGGCACGAAGTAGGCGGTGACCTTGCCCGCCACGCCATCCTTGACCACACTCAGGCCCGGAACCATGTTGAGCTTATTGTACATCTTGGCGGCGCCGTCGCCATCCGCGAAGGAGGCGGCTCGGATCATGCGCGCCACGCCGATATCGGTGGTGCCATCCTCCAGCAGTAAGCCCGTGTTGGCTCCGGTGGGGTACGGCTCACGCAATGCGGATGCCCAGAATTCCACCGACTTGGCGGTGATCACGTGATCAACACCACTCGTATCCGTGATCGTCCTGGTTTGGGTCGCGCAGGTTAGCTCCGCGGTGTCCGTACAGGAGCCGCCGTAACTTGTATCCTGAACATGCTGCTGAGTGGCGGCGTTGCTGACAAAGCTCGCCGTCCCGTTGAAGTTATGATCCGGAACGTATTTGGCCGGGGTCAGGTTGGTCATTTGCCCTCCCTTGTAGGTATAGGGCTGTTCCGGAGTACCAATCGGGCGCTTCCACGCGGTGATCGCCGGATGGAAATCGGCATTGGCCGTCCCGTCCACGGTGATCGAGACCTGCTGTCCGGCCACCGCCGTGAAGGTGGCCCATTGGCCATGCATGGCCCAGGACTGATAGCCAAAAGTGGGGTCGGAGAAAGACGCCTTCCTCACCGACAGGCTCACAGGGGTGTTGTTGGTCAATGCCGTCGGGCTGACGGTGGTCCAGGCGTTGGCGGCGCCGGCGGTCATCGCGCCGATGACGGCGCCGGCGATCAACATGGGCTTGAAGATTTTTGGCATGGTTTCTCCTTATTGTGGGGTTACGTTTATGAAATGTTGAGCAAGAGTCGCGCTAAACACATACCTATAGGCATATGCTGTGCCATTGCGTAACTTTCTATATTTTCAATGGTTCTCGGCAAATTCCCGGCGCGGCGTGTGGGATATGCCGCAGTTTCTGCGGCATATCCCGCAGGCGTCATTGCTGCCATGATCCTTTCGGTTCCGGGCGGAATCAGTTCGGCAAAAAGCTCTGGAATTCCTTCAGTGGGCCTGATTCAGCGTCACGGCCGGATTTGCCGACCGCCGGGACCTGAATGAGGTCGTCCGGCGCGTAGCGAGGATCCCGGGGAGACGCGCCTTCGCCATGTCCATGCGGCACGGACAGCGAGGGATGATCGAAAGGCGCCCGCTCCCAGCGGACGCGCTCGTCGGTCAAGCCCTTGAGAAAGGCCACCAGGTCGGCCTTCTGCTGGGGCGTGAATCCATGCGTGAACACCCCGGTGGCGAAGTGATGCGTGTTCGCGGCGTTGCCGCCCCGGTCGTAGAAGTCGACGACCTCTTCCAGGCTTTTCATGCCGCCGTTGTGCATGTAGGGGCCGGTCAGCTCCACGTTGCGCAGGGAGGGTATCTTGAAGGCGCCCTTGATCGCGGCCAGCATGCGTCCCTGCTCGTGTTTCTTCAGCTCGGCGGCGACCGTGGCGGGTGTTGGCACCGGATTGTTCGGGGCGCGATTGCCGCACTCGGGTACCTCGGTAGTCTGTTTCTGCAACTCTTTCGCTTTGTAATCGTTTACGAATGGGAAGGTGAAAGTGCAGGGCAGGACCCGGATCGGGTCCACCATGGCGTGTTTGGGATCGAGCAGACTGTTCACATACTGCTCGGTGAACGACAGCGGGTTGCCGTAGGGGTCCTTGCCGCCCACGCCGATATCATGAGCCGTGGGAACCACGCTGGTGTTGGCGAAACCCACGTCGACCAGGGCCTGCACCACGCCAAAGCCATCGAAATCGCCGTTCAGCACCCGGCGGTCGACCAGGCGCGGCGGACGGGAGCTGTTGAGATCCATCAGTTCGGGCAGGGAGGCCAGCGACAGATTGGGCCCGGTGTGGCAAATGTGGCAGACCTCGGTCTGGAACAGGTCATGGCCGCGCCGCTGCCGTTCGTTGAAGGCGGAGGGATAGCCTTGGGCGTCGCGCGGCGAGTCGAAGGGACTGTCGTCGGAAATCAGGGTGTCCTCGTACAACTGGATGGCCAGACCCAGGAAGAAGGCGAAATTGGCTTCGGCCTGCGACCAGGGTTCCCCATCGCCCACGGGGCGGCCGAAGTCCCCGGCGCCGGACCAGTAACGCGGGGCGAAGCTCTTGCGGATCAGGTCGCCATAGGTGGCCGCCAGACCCTTGCCGGAGGGATCCCGAACGGCGCCCAGGACGCTGTCCTCTGGATGGATGTCCTGGAATTCCAGCGGCCGGCGCTTCAGCAACTTGCGGCCGATCAGAGGGAACGAGCGCAGCGTGCAGGACATCTCCTTCATGTCCAGGGGCGGCGCCACGGCCTGCGAGGCCAGCGCGGCGTTTTTCAGCAGCGGATGGGTTTTGACCGGCTTGCCGTCGATGATCTCCCACACCCCGGATTCCTTGTCGCGCGGACCGAAGGCCGTTTCGCCGTTGAAGAGATTATTGGCCCGGCCATCCCAGAAGCCCCGATAGCTGAAGGCGGCGTTGATGACGCTCGGCGCGTTGCGTGTGGCGACCCGGCGGGTGTTGCCGCTGCCGGCATGAAAAATGGGGTCGGGGAGAGATTTGCAGACATCGTTGCCGTCGCCCTCGGACTTCACGGATTGCAATTCCCCGAAGAAAGCGCCCGAGGAGGACACCACGTCGTCGGTGCTGAAGAGCACCTTGGATTTCTTGTCGATCGGATCCTCCAGCCGGTACATCGGAAAATCGCCGGACTTGAGCGTGTAATTGGGGCCACCCGCGGCCCCGGAGGCGGTCTTTTCGAAGGTGATCCCGGTCGGGGATTTCTCATGGCGGACGCCGGTGTCGAGCTGGTTGCGGAAGCGGCGGTCGGCGCCGGCATGAAAATGGCAAGTCGCGCAAGCCACGCCGTCGCTGCCCAGGTTCATGTCCCAGAACAGGGCCTTGCCCAGTTGCAACGCGGCGGCCTGGTCGACGACGATGGGGCGGTCGCCGTCCAGCAGGCCCGGCGTGACCGGCGCGGGAATGCCCTTCAGCGAGCGGGAGGCGCTGTCCAGCACGACCGCCCGAGCCAGAACCGGCGGAGGACTGGCGCAGAGCCACAGGCCAGCGAACGAGAGGAGGCCGAAAATACGGGAAACGGATGTCGAAGTGTGATGCATGATGAACGGATTCGGTGAATTCATGAGCCGAATGGGCGGAAGGCCAGGCAAGACCTGCCGTCCGAACTAGCATTTTGGATGCCAGAAAAGCAAGACAGCGATTTCAGCAGCTTGCGCGGACAACCCGCGAAAAAGTGCGGCATTTGCCGCACCCTGATCGAGAGCGGCGCGTGAGTCTCGATAGTTCTGGCGGTTTCCCGTGGGTCGGGTTTTAACCCGGCGGGCACGGCGCCCGACCTGCCTCGTTCGCGGATGGGCTTCCCCCCCAGGGCAATCGCACGAAGGTGAGAACCTCGTCATTCCAGCATGGATGCGGGAATCCAGTGCCATGGACGGTAGCCCCACGGACGCCCAAGCCCTTTATTTTGGCTTTCGCGGGCTGGAAGGATTGCCATCCTTGGACGCTGGATTCCGGCTTCTCTGCCGGAATGAGTGCTTTTTTTCTTTTTGATGATATGAACTGCTTCGTGTGATTGCCCTGCTTCCCCCCAGCCCTCTCACACGCGGGAGAGAGGCTTTGGCTATAAGGACGGCTTGGTGCGCTAGCGGTTCACGTCGAGGATCAGCGGGGAGGACTCCACCTCGTTGTAGGCTTTGTCCTGGAGTTTCCGGGCGCTGATGGCGCAACTGCCGGCTGAGCCGCCGGTCTTGACGCGAATCTTGCGGCCGGTGACGCTGGTTTTGCACCGGGCGCCCGGGGTGGCGGTCTTGTAGACCTTGATCCTGCCCTTGCCCGCGCCGCCCTCGGCCTTCAGCACCGCGCCCTTCTTGCCCAAGGTCTTGCCGATGACCAGCCGCAGGGGCGGCTGGTTGTGCTTGCCGTTGTTGGCCAGGGAATAGCAGCGGGCCGAGCGGGTATTGGCGCCCACGCCCAGGCAGGACCAGGTAAAGCGCCCATCCGCCGTGCCGGCGGGTTGAGTGGATGAACCGCTCAGGCAGAGATTGGGCGCCGCCGGGGCCGTTGCCGTGAAGACATCGTTGGCGGTACCGCAGGCGCCATCCACGGTGGCGTCGGGGTTTGGCGGGGTAGGGGGTTGCGGCGCGAACGCGGCCGAAACATCGCGGGGCGCGTTCACGGTCAGGACGCAGACGGTGTCGGTCCCCGAGCAGTCGCCATTCCAGCCCTGGAAGATCTGCCCGGCGCCGGGTGTGGCGATCAGGCCCACCGTCGCGCCATGCGGGAAGTCGAAGGCGCAGACACCGCCGCAGTTCAGCCCTTCGGGAGAGCTGGCAACGCTGCCCTCGCCGGATTTGTGGATCGTGACGGTGTGCTTGAGGATTTCGAAGTTGGCGCCGGCGGTCGCCTTGTCATCGAGGGTGCACCGATTGCTGGTGGACGCGGCGCAGTCGCCGGTCCAGTTCACGAAACGACGCCCTTCGGCCGCGGTGGCCGTGAGCACCACCGGGGTGCCGGTCTTGAAGCCGCCACTGCATTGAGAGCCGCAGTCGATGCCGATGGGATCGCTGGCGATGGCGCCGCCGATGGGTGGCGGATCGATCAGGACGGTGTACGTGCCGCCCCCTTCCGCCGGCTCGGTTGTCAAGGTCACGAGGTAATCGCCGTCGGTGCTGGCGAAGTTGTCGCCGACCGTGACGAACAATTCGTATTGGCCGGCGTCCAGGGTCTGGGTCATTGCGGCCGCCCCACCCGGGGTGGTCGCCAGCTTATCCGCCACGAAATTCAGGCCGTTGGTGCCGAGCGGGTTCGGGGTGCTGATGATGCCGCCGGCCGGCGGGTTCTCGGAATCCACCCGTCCCGGGCCATTGTCCCCGAAGTAGATCGTGTCATGTCGCGCGGCCTTGGAGCCGACGCCATCCCAACCCTTTTAGAGCGCGAAACCGGGCATGAAACTCGGCGTGCCGTCGGCGGACACGGTGATGGTGAGTTTGGCGCGCTGGGCCAGCGCAATCAGCCCGAAGTTCATCGAATTGCCCCAGCAGTTGTCGGGAGCCGTATGCAGGCTGAATTTCGCGATATTCTGATAGGCCGCGTCCGCCTTGGACAGCGTCAGGGTCTGATGGTCGTTGGCCAGCAGCGCCAGCCAGTAGGCCGGCAGCTTGCCTTCGTAACCCTTGCCATCCACCCCATGGGCCGGCGGTTGCGGTTTCCAGTCGGGCGCGAGCGCTCCTTGCTGTTTGGTGTTGTAGAACACGGCGGGGCAGAAAGTCGCCAGCACATTGGGTAGCTCGCCGATGTTCGGCGGCGCCTCGAGGCCGGGCTTGTATCGTTCCCAAACCAAGCCCTTCGCGTTCCGTTCATAATCATTCAGGTTATGACAGGTCGTGCATTCATCCGGCGTGTCCATCACGGGTTGCGGACGTCCGTAACCGGAACACAGGGCCTTGAGATCGGCAGGGTAGGGTTCCTGAGCCAGAACCGAAGCCGACACGGCCAACAAGCTCGGCAGCAGCAACCTGAACGGGGGTGACCGACGATCAGCTTTGAAGTGAATTTTTTTGCTCATGGCACTGACCCGGTCATCGTTGCAGACAGTCATTATGAATCGGTCCCCGCGCGGGAGGTGGGCTTAACTGATTGACAGGCGTCGTCTGCGTAGGAGCGGCCTTCAGGCCGCGAAGGTTCGCGGGCTTAAGCCCGCTCCTACGGCTCAACCACTAAGGCCCACCTCCCTCAGTCTACGCCCGGGCCTGTCCTGAGCGGAGGCGAAGGGTGCATGGCGGCGCTTTCAGCCAAAATGACTGCTGCTTAGTTAAAGCTGAACCCTGTACTTTGGCCACGCCTAGGGCGTGACCGTGATGGTGATCGGCGCGGACTGCACCTCGTTGTAGTCCTTGTCGCCAGCCTTGGTGGCCATGATCTTGCAGATGCCGGACCCCTTGACCTTGAGGCGGGCCTTCTTGCCGGTTTGAGTCAGCCTGCATTTCGTGCCGCTGGTTTCCAGCCGGCGGTATTTGATTTTCCCCTTGCCGCTGCCCCCCGTGGTTTTCAGCTTGACCGCCTTGCCGGACGGCACGGTGGTGCTGCCCGGCAGCAGGGTCAAATCGTCCTGATTCTGCTTGCCGTTGGAGGACAGCGTGTAGCAAACCTGGCTGGCGGCGCCCTCGGCCGTTCCGTTGCAGCTCCACTCGTAGCGACCGTCGGAGGTGACAACCGGTGTGGAGGGAGTGCCGGAATAGCAAAGCTCGTCGACTGGCTCGGTAGGGGCGCTGGAATAGTCCGAATCGTCGGCATACCCGCACGCGCCATCGCCGGCTTCCGGAGGCGGATTGTCGTCAGGCGGCTGATCGCTCGTGCAGAAGGTCGCCAACACCTTGTCGAGAAAGGTGGCTGGGCTGCCGCGAAAGAGTTCGTAGATCTTGCCGTTCTGATTTCTGTCGTCCGGGGTATTGGGCAAATCCGGATCGTCCGCCGTGTGACAGGACGCGCAATCGCTTTCCGAGGCGATGGTGGAGACCAGGCCATTGTCGGCGCAGACATTGGCGACCGACAGGGGATCCTGCGAGATGTATTCCTTCTTGGCCCAGGCGGTGTGGGTGGACGCCAATAGCGCGAGGGCGAGGATGCCGATGCTTTTTGTTGGCTTTAACGAAAGCAGGCCATGAATGGCGCGGGGGATGGTCATGTCGGACTCCGTGGGGTAACCGGTACGTGGCGGGGGCTTGTGAGGGGGCTTTTTACTGTAGAACCGGCGCAAAAAGCAAGCTATGGCAAATAGTTCAGGGGAGCCGAGGCTCCCCTGATTCACCGACTCAGGCCAAGGTGATGGACCCTGGCCGATTCCACCCCGGGTATCAGGGTAGGGTCGCGAAGCCCGCGAACGGCAGGAACGAGTCGATTTCGGCGATGCTGGGCATCACCACCAGGTCGTAGTCGCCGTTGACCTGATCGGTACAGGTGGCCGGATAGGGATTCACGGCGGTGTCGCGAATCAGCGGGGTGGTATTGAGCCAGAAGTTCTCGTGGATGCCATGACCATCCTTGAACTTGCTGGTCGGGCCGCCGAACCAGAAGTTGCCGATGTGGGGGTTCGTGTTGTAGGCCGAACGCTCCGGATGGAGTTCGCACAGATCGACGCCGGCGATCCGCACCACCAGCTTTCTGGCGCAACTGGCGCTGGAGAAGGCCATCTTGCGGATGCTCGTGGTGCTCTTGTCCACGGCATACAGTATCTGCACGGCATTGTGGTAGGGCGCGCCGGCGCTGCCGATGCCCATCGCGGCGATCTCCGCGGCGGTGAACTTGTTGCCCTTGGCCCAGAAGCCGCCGCCATAATGGGGTTTGGGCGCTCTGGCCGTGTTCTGCTTGAAATAACCCAGGTTACCCAAGAACTGGAGCCGGCCGGACAGGGTGGTGATCGGTACTTCGGGATTGGATGGCGTGCCGGTGCTGTTGGTGCCCTCGATCAGTTCTGCGGCCAGGGTCGTTATGGTTGCCGTGCCTGATGCTTGCTTTTTGGCAAGAGCGTCATTCGCAGCGTTACAGGCGGCAAGTTTTTCATCGGTGGTGTTACCCGGGAATGTATTGACTACGTCGGGATTATTACAATCATAGCGTCCATAGTTGGCTTTATTCGCCGAATCCGGGATTCTTGCCACCACAGGTTGGGTGGATGAATCTGTACATGCTTTGCCATCTACGCTGCATAAAGTGCTCATGGGCGCCTTGGCCCAGTTGCCGGGGCCGCCCTCGCCCGTCGGCCAGAGCCAGCTCACGGCCACCACGGGATCGACATTGCTGCCCGTTTCGTGGATGTCACAACCGTGGCCCATGCGTATTGCGTCCTCGAAGAAGCCGCGCACTGAGGCGTTGACCGTCGTTTTATAGGCCGTCGGCGTGTTGTTTTGCCAGGTCGCGAAATTTGGGTTGCCGCCGTCGACGAAGCTGGGGT
>Ga0233420_10000266_pt1 | contig 23424 bp, 19 predicted proteins | sample Watercolumn_Mata_4_FD_183009 | JGI IMG/M metagenome (GOLD analysis project Ga0233420, IMG submission 183009) | Freshwater microbial communities from Lake Matano, South Sulawesi, Indonesia - Watercolumn_Matano_2014_102_MG | ecosystem: Environmental > Aquatic > Freshwater > Lake | place...
GACATGCATAGTTCCGCTACAATCGCCTCACTACGCATGAGTGGCATTAAAGTAAATATCGGTCATAAAGAAAATAATCTTTCGAATAATACAGATATCGTAGTTTATTCCCCAGCTATTCCTAAAGATAATATTGAGCTGCTAAAAGCTGAATCTTTGAAAATCAAATGCCTCACTTATCCACAAGCCTTAGGAGAACTAACTAAAGAATATTACACAATCGCTATAGCCGGAGCTCACGGTAAGTCCACGACCACCGCCATGACTGCCAAAATTCTAACTGATGCAGGCTTGGATCCATCTGTAGTCATTGGCACAAAAATGCGCGAATTTCACAATCACAATTTTAGAGTAGGGAAGAGTAAATACCTCGTAATTGAGGCCTGCGAGTATAAAAGATCATTTTTGAATTTCAGTCCGACAATTTTAATCGTTACCAATATCGAAGCCGACCATCTCGACTATTACAAAGATCTGGAAGATTACAAAAGCGCTTTCATCGAACTAGCCAAAAAACTTCCAAAGACAGGATATTTAGTAATCAATCCTGCAGACAAAAACAGTTTAGAGCTGGAAAAACATACCAAAGCCACCACAATTAAGCTGAATAATAAATTTGAACAAGAGATTAAAATAAAGCCAAAAGTCCCTGGAAAATTTAATATTACAAATGGAACAATAGCCGCACTGGCATCATCGTTATTAAACATTCCGTACAAAAAAATAGAACAATCAATAAAGAATTTTAAAGGCACGTGGCGCCGCATGGAAATCAAGAGAAAGCATCTCGGCAAAACGATTTTCATTGACGACTACGCTCATCACCCCACCGAGATCAAAACCACTCTCCAGGCAATCCGTGAAAAACACCCAAAAGCTAAAATCCTTTGCGTTTACCAGCCTCATCAACTAAGTAGAACCAGATTTTTCCTAAAAGATCTTGGCAAAGCATTTGGAGATGTAGATAAAGTGATTATTCCAAATATCTATAAAGTTCGCGACAGCGAAGCTGAGACTAAGAAAATTTCCACAGACATGCTGGTTTCAGAAATTAAAAAGCATCATAAGAGCGCACAAAACGGCAACGGTTTAAAATCTACAGCTGAATATATCAAAAAAAATCACTCCAAATACGACATCATCATCACCATGGGAGCAGGGGATATCGACAAAATTTATAAGATGTTCTAAGCCTTCTTCCAAATTGTTCCGTTAGAAGTGTCTTCTAGGACAATTCCTTGTTTAAGGAGTTGGTCGCGAATTTCATCGGATTTTTTGAAATCTTTATTCTTGCGAGCCCCTTCACGCTCTTTAATCAAAGCTTCTACATCATCGCTTACGCTAATCTTTTTTCCAAAAATAATTCCCAAAACAGAATCTATACCCTTTAAAAACTCAAGAACCTTTTTAACATTAACATCCTCTTTCAAAGTATTCACCTCTTTAATCAAATCAAAAACAACACTTAATGCTCCAGAAGTGTCAAAATCATTATCCATAAACTCTTCAAAAGCTTTTCGATATTTATCAAAATCTATCATCGAACCTTTTCCTCTTGAGACGTCGAGAGTTCTTACGAACCCATGAATCCTCTCTAAACTCGCCTTCGCCTGTTCCAGTAAAACATCGCTAAAATTAATCGGATTTCTGTAATGAGTTTGCAAAAACATAAATCTCACCACTTGCGGATCATATTTTGCAAAAATATCTTCCAAAGTAAAAAAGTTCCCGAGACTCTTGCTCATCTTTTCATTATTCACTTGGATAAAACCATTGTGCATCCAATATTTCGCAAAAGTTCCTTCCCCAAAAGCTCCACAAGATTGAGCTACTTCGCATTCATGATGAGGGAATTTCAAATCCAGCCCCCCTCCATGAATATCAAATCTCTCACTCAAATGTTTCCAAGTCATCGCACTACATTCAATATGCCATCCGGGACGGCCTTCGCCCCATGGGCTCGGCCACGCAGGCTCTCCTTCTTTTTTAAATTTCCACAAAACGAAATCATAAGGATTTCTTTTTTGATCATTCACATCAATACGCGCTCCAACTTTCAAGTCTTCCAAACTTTGCCCTGACAACTTCCCATAATCAGAAAATTTCGAAACATCATAATAAACTCCATCATCCAAAACATAAGTAAAACCGGAACCCTCCAAAGCTTTAATCAACTCAACGATTTCTTTAATATGCTCAGTCGCTTTTGGTTGAACATCAGGCTTTTCAATCCCCAAGGCATTATAGTCTCTTTCATATATCGGAATAACTTTCTCTGCCAACTCAGCCACGCTAATTCCTTCTTCATTAGCTCTATTTATCATCTTGTCATCAATATCAGTATAGTTTGAAACAAAAGTCACTTTATATCCTTTGTATTTCAAATATTTTCTCACTACATCAAAAGACACCGCACTTCTTCCATGTCCCAAATGAGCTTTATCATAAACAGTCGGTCCGCAAACATACATCCGAGCCTCTCCCTCTTTTAGAGGCATGAACTCAACTTTCTTCTTCGAATACGAATCATAAATTTGCAACATCTATTAGATTTTAGATAATAAAATAACAATCAACCTTCCAATTAAATCAATCCCTATTAAGGCAATTAGGGGGGATAGATCAATAATACCAATACGGTGAGGAAGCTTTTTAGCCACATTTAAGACTGGATCAGTAGCTCCCTTTAAAAACAAAGCAATCCTGCCTTGAGTCTGTTGTCCCATTGTAAACCAAGACATAATGATCCTCGCAATAATCGCGTAGGTAATTAAATCTCTAAAGATCACCACGAAGTTCGCAACAAAAGTAACTAATTGAAATTTCGACATATGGTTTTATAAATCACACGTCGGAATATTAACAACTAAACCTTTTTGCGTCTAGCAGTTTCGCTGTAACAAATACCTCCTATTGCAGAAACTAGTATTAACCAAAGAACTTCTGGTCCGGTTTCACTAGTATCAGCTTCCATTATCTCCAAATCTTCCTGCCCACCAACTCCCAATTCAATATCAAGATCTGGAACTTCTACAACTAATGGATTTGGAACAGCGGAAATTATATTACTAAAATGAGCACTTGTGTTCCCTTTGCCATCCACTGCCACAACTGCAAAATAATATTCACTCCCATTCTCAAGATTAGGAATATACCAAGTTGTAGCATTCGTAAATGTATCAATAGCTGTAGTTAATTCAGTAGGAGAAGGCCCTACATATACTCTATAACGTTGTACAGGATTTGTAGAATCAGTTACGGCAGTCCAGTTTAAAATTACTCTTCTGTCTTCAGTTGTTGCCGTTAGCCCAGTAACATCTCCTACAAGTTCTGGAACAGTAACTTGTCCCTTAACATTTAAAGTCGCTTGATTATTAACAGTAGATTCATTCCCGAGTTCATCTTTCAAAATAAAGCTTAAAGGGTAGTCTCCAAATTCGGTCGGAGCAGGAATCTGTCCAACATAAAATCCTTGAGGGTCGGCAATTAATTCATAAATATTGTCAGCCAACAGTAAAGACGCCTTTGAAAGTTTTCCTGTAGTATACAATTTCACGGTCACAGAAGTGCCTGCGTCTACCGAATTTCCAGGTTCAATTACCACGTTCGAAATGGCGACCCCGGAAGTATCTACATTAATATCTATAACAGCACTGGTAGCAAGGATTGTGCCCACATCATTTACTTCGGCAGCCGAAAACTTATGCAATCCATCAGTTAAAGAGCTAGTAGTGAAAGAGAACATTCCTGAAATGTCAGCTACAAGAGATGTTAGCTCAACATCATTATCAAATATTTTTAATTTCGCACCAGGAGTAGCTGTACCAGTGATAACTTGCACATTATTGCTATAAGTGCCGCTAATAGGGCTTGTAATAGTCACAGGTCCTCCGTTTGCAGGAGTCCCGTTTCCAACGATAAAAATAAATTGTCCATAAACAGCTTCGTTAGCTATATCTTGAACTCTTAATTGATAAGAACCAGGCTGTTGAAATCCTAAAGCTACACTAAAAGTATGAGAGCCCAGGTCTTCAGGAGTAAAAACATAATCCGTAGGCAAAGTAACATATGCAGCATTACCACTCTCTACCGAAAAATGAACCGTTCCGGCATAATTTACAACAACTTGCTCAGCAGCATCGTAAGCAGTTGTTTTAAAGCTAACATTTTCCCCTGGATTAATAATCATTGGAATTTCTTCGAAACTCAAATGATCCACAACTCCGGACCCATTTCCAGAAGATCCAAAAGCATAATTACTAGGGATATTGCTAGAAAGGATATGATTAGAATCATCAAAGTAAGCAACACGAGATTTCCCATTGATAATAAAATCAGCAGTAGTGTCATAGGCTGTATAAACAACCGCACCGGCTTGAGGTGAACTAACTGTGAAAACAATTTGTCCATTCGCATCAGTAACATTCGAAGACGACAAAATCGTTTCAGCAGCTGTTGAACTAGAAATCAAACTAACACCATGACCAGAAATAGGATTATTATAATCATCTACCAATGTCACAGTGATCTTAGCACTTTCGCCAACAGTTCTAACAACTTGATCCGCTGGAGCAATGTTAGATATAGTTTTTGAAATAGGAGCTGTTAATACTGAAAAATTATTATATTTGTCACTAATAGCATTATCAGCAACCTTTGCCTTAACGCTATATATTCCAGTCATTTTAGTATTTTCTCCGGAAAACATCACTCTAGCAACTCCTGAAGAATCAGTAATCCCAACGACATCTACAGCCGATCCATCAGGCTTACCAACTTCAAAAGTAACCCGGGTATTTGGATAAGTTTGTGAAGAAGTCAAAATAGTAGGCGATCCAGCAATAGTATCCATTCCTACAGCTGTAATATCGGTATCAGAATAATTAATAGCCATAGTGGTCGCCGAAAATAATCCAGCAATCACCACCGTTAAAACCAATAATGTTCTCCAGAATTTAGTCATTTTTTGTCTAAGTTTTTATTTTTAAATCTATACATAATACCCCAAAAAGAGACTTTTAACAATCCCAGGGGGCAATAACCCGAAAATCTGTCAACTTTATTTAAAACATAGGAAAATCATCAATGTTCTGCTATCATGCTCCCGATTTAACAAAATTAACAGAATGAAGAAGCTATTAATAACAATTATCGCTGTCTTAGGCATAACCCAGATCTCCACCTGTTTAGCTGAAACGAATTATATTCAAGCCGTAATCAATAGCGAAGAAGCTGTTGAGCTTGAAAAAAGCACCATTTTCGATGCATCTCAATCTTTTATCTCTAAACCAGACGCACAACTTACTTATAAATGGGATTTTGGAGATGGAAATAGTAATGAGGGCGTAGAAGTGCTCCATTCGTACAAAAAGCCAGGGAAATATACGGTTAAATTAACCGTTGGCGCTCAAGATCAAAAATCTGAGACCAGCATGGATGTTTTTGTATACAGAAAATCCATTTTGTTAATTACTGATCAAACCGAAGCAGAGGAACGCATAGCTGACATTAGCAATTACGCCGAAAAGAAAGGGGTTTATATAAAAGTGATCGAAAGCTTTGGTACTTCTACCGAATTTATTTCCGAAGAAATTTTAGCTAAAAAATTAAACGAAGCCAGTAGTTCCATTCAAAAAGCTCAAGAAATATTGATCTGGACTAAAGAAAATGCCGGCCTAAACTCACTTTCCAGATATATTCAGAATAATCTCAAAAAAACGCCTGTAAATCTCACTCAAAAACTCGTCATCATTCTTGAAAGTGACATCAAAGGAACCTCTGGCCGTATTCAAAGACAATATGATCTTATTAATTCTAAAAAAATTATCGTAGCGAAAGAAGTCATTCTTTACCCATTAATCGAAAACATAGACGAAAATACTTTTATTGAAAATCTGGAAAAGGGCGGATACGAATATCAAATTATCGATAGCAAAACAGGAAAATTACGTCCGTGGAACTTCATGTCGTATTTTGTAAATTTACTGATAAACGAAGGAATTCCAGATAACACAATCGCTCTTTTGTTACTTTTACCAGTAATAGCAACTGTAGTTGTATTCATGAAACAAGTTGTAGGAATAACCACTTTTGGTATTTATACCCCTTCTATTATCACATTGTCTTTCTTGATCGTGGGTCTACCAACCGGATTACTTATCCTTTCAACAGCAATCCTAATAGGAGCTATAACCTTGCCCTTATTAGGCAAAGTACGGATGTTGTTCATCCCTAAAATGTCCATAGTTATAACAATGGTGTCTTTAATTCTCTTTTTGATACTCATTCTCAGCAATCAATGGGGATTATTTAACGCTGAATTTTTATCATTGGCTATTTTCCCAATGCTTATTTTAAGCACCCTTGTGGAAAAATTTATAAGCGTAAAAACCGAAAAAGGATTTTCTACAGCTCTTATTCTTATGGTAGAAACGGTTCTAGTGGCAATTATCGCTTACTTTATTGCCGGAGGAGAAGTTAATTTAATATTTGCAAAATTTAAATTCGAATTCTTAAGAAATACGATGATTACTTATCCTGAAGTTATATTCCTATTGCTAATAATCAACGTATTCCTTGGAAAATGGACAGGATTACGTATTCTGGAACACATCCGTTTCCGTGAAGTCCTCAGGCATATTGAGGAAGAAGAATAATAAAACAACAACATGTTTTTCAATAGTAAAGGTCTTTTAGGAATTAACGCAAGGAATCTCCTTTATATTCGTCCTTACAACCTCAAAAAGGCCATAAAACTAGCGGATGACAAGATTAAAACTAAGCAGTTTCTTTCGGCTAGAGGCATTCCGGTTCCAAAGCTTTACTCCGCAATTAAAGAATTCAATGAAATTGATAAATTCGATTACAATTCCTTGCCGACAAGTTTTGTAATTAAACCAAATCATGGGTTTGGAGGGGAAGGAATTATTCCAATTATAAATAAAAGGGACAATTACTGGGTAACAACCGGAGGCAAAAAATTAACCATTGAAGATATCAAAGATCATATCAGGGACATCATTGATGGACGTTTTGCCATCGCAAACGCTAAAGATTGCGCCTTCTTTGAACAATACATTATCTCTGATGAAAGAATAGGGAAGTATTCTTATGAAGGACTTCCGGATATTCGTATAGTTGTACACAATTTAATTCCAGTTATGGCAATGCTTCGCCTCCCCACTAAAGAGTCAGGTGGAAAAGCAAATTTACATCAAGGAGCCGTGGCAGTAGGACTAGATATAGGAAAAGGAGAAGCGACCTATACTTCATATAAAAACAAAATTATCGATGAGCTCCCTAATGGACTAGGTAAAATCAGAGGATTAAAAATACCATTTTGGGATGAGATACTACTTATAGCTTCAAAAATACAATTACTAACTAATTTAGGCTATCTGGCAGTAGATATTTGTATAGATAAACATATTGGGCCAGTTTTATTAGAAATCAACGCTAGGGCCGGACTAAGCGTTCAAATTGCCAATCTCGCTCCGCTTAGAAAAAGACTGGAAAGAATCAAAGGATTAAAAGTAAGTAGCCCCACAAAGGGAGTCAGAATTGCCAAAGATATTTTCGGGAACACAGTTGAAAAAGAAATCGAACATCTATCTGGAAAACAAATCATTGGAACAGAAGAGGAGGTAGAAATAATTCAAAAAAACAGCACGATAAGACTTTTAGCCAAAATAGATACCGGATTGGAAAAAAGTATCATCGATGAGGAAACAGCTATAAAAGCAGGATTACTAGAAAACGCTCTAGAATACGATGACGAAAAATCAATTTTAAAAGTAAAGTTCTCTTTAAAAAACAAACGCCTACAGACAATTGTAGATATAGAAAAAATCCCTAGCAAAACTTATAAAATGATAGTAGGGAGTAGAGATTTAAAAGATTTCTTAATCGAACCGGGAGTTACGAAAAAAGATAAAATAAATAAGTTTCCAGAGACAGGAAACAATAAACCAATCATCACGAAAACGTCAGCTAAATCTATAAATTTTTACGAAACAGACCAGAGGTTGATTCAAATAGATAATAAAATCAAACTCCTCTACCACTTAAGACCAATCAATTTAACCTCGGAAAAAGAAAAATTTTTCAAAAGTTTCAAAACAAATCCCCAATTTGAATATCCCCGGTTAAGTTTCGACCCCCTAGAACTAATCGATGAATTAAACAAGATTGAAACAGATCAATCTTTCTTAGGTAAAGTATTCGCTACAAAAAAAGAAGAAATTTTAAACAAAATTACGCTTCTAGAATCAATCGATGAGGAAGATTTTACCAATATATCTATTCAACTTTTTGGTAAACCAAGCAAAGAATCTATAGAGGAATGTGAAAAAAATTTATTAGAAATAGACAAGAAAACACTACATCAAGAAAAGGAAAATGAAATTTATTCATCCGAAGACGCAAAAGTTATTTTTGAGAAAGTTTTTGAAAACTATAAATTAAAAAATTGGAAAGTGAAAATAAAAGAAGAAATGGTGACCGACTGCGTAGCAGGCAAAAATAATCGTTTGTTCATAAGAGAAAAAGCAAGATTTTCAAAAAAGAGGATCGATTCATTAATAGTTCACGAAATAGAAACGCACATTTTGACAGCAGAAAATGGGAAAACTCAACCATATGAAATTTTTAATAAAGGTATCTCAGGGTACTTACCGATTCAAGAAGGATTAGCTATGTACAACGTAGAAAAACAACAAAATGCTCCATTCAAAAATAACTACCGAGTTATGGCTAACGTAATAGCCATTGATAAAGCATTAACTAGTTCATTTGTAGACGTTTTTGAAACTTTATTAGAATACGGCATCCCTATGGAACAAGCCTTCAGATCAGCCCTTAAGGCAAAAAGGGGATTCTCTGATACTGGCAAACCAGGTTCATTTACCAAAGATTACATCTATTTTGACGGATACAATAAAATCAAAACCTATATTGAAAAAGGTGGAGATATTAGAGATTTATATATCGGTAAAATTAATATAGATCAATTAGAAGAAATAAAGAACATCCCCAATATTCGAAAACCATATTTATTGCCAAAATGGTTGAATTATTAAAATAAAAACATAGCATCCCCAAAGCTATAGAACCTATATTTTTCTTTTTTAGCTAATTCGTAAAGATCCATTAATTTTTTCACAGGGTTTTTAATGCCCTTCCCTTCAAGAAAAGACGCTACCAACATTAGTAGTGTGCTTTTTGGTAAATGATAGTTTGTTATTAGAGCATCCACTGTTTTCCATCGATACTTACCAGGATAAATAAAAATATCCGTTTCTCCACTTTGAGGAACGAATCCATTTTTAGACGCATAGCAACTTTCTAAAACTCTAACCGTGGTAGTGCCCACTGCGATAATTCTTCGACCTTCTTTTTTTGCGTTATTTAAATAATCAGCGGTTTCTTCATTTAGAGTAAAAGATTCGCTATGCATTTTATGTTCATGTACATATTCAGATTTAACAGGCAGAAAAGTCCCCCTACTAACATGTAACAAAACCTCTTTAATCACAATCCCACGGTCTTCCAATTTTCTGATCAAACCAGTGGTAAAATGCAATCCTGCCGTAGGAGCTGCAACACTTCCCTTAGATTTAGCATAAACAGTTTGGTACTGTTCAGGACTAGCAGAAGTTTCACTCACATAAGGAGGGAAGGGAATTTTACCAATTTCCTCAATCATTCTAGAAATTTTTCTTCTTTTATTTCTTGAAATAAATTCAATAATCCTAGTCCCGTCTTCCAAAATTTCTTTCACACAACATTCAACTCCTTTAGAGATTTCGAAACATCGCCCAACCTTAAAAATTTTACCAGGACGAACCATTGCTTGATAACTACTATATCCGCAATCTTTAAGAAGAAAAATTTCTCTCTCACTTCCGTTCTCGTAAAAAACTATTCTAGCAGGAATCACTTTTGAAACATTTATCACTAAAACATCTCCGCTCCTTAGAAAATCGCTTATTTCAAAAAATTTTTTATGACTTATGAGGTTTTTACTTGTATCAAATACCAACAATTTCGAAATATCCCTTGGAGAAACAGGGTTTTGAGCAATAAATTTTTTAGGCAAAGAATAATTAAAGTCTTCAGTTTTAAACATACAAGACTATTAAATACCTCAAAACTTTAAGCTTGCCAACTAATACTTGTACTTTCAGTAGATTCGTCACTCTTTTTAAAATGCTGATCTCTCTTGATAACAATCAAAGTCATATCATCATTTTGTTCCACATTTCCCATATAGGTAGAAACCTCTTTAGCTATATGGAAATTAACCCCCTCAGCAGAATATTGCGGAGCGTACTCGATAACAGCGTTTTTCAAATTATTTAATCCATAAAGTACTCCATTTGAACCTTTCGCTTCGGTAATTCCATCACTATACAAAACAATATAATCATCCTCGTCGTATTTTAATTCCAGTTCCTTAATAACCTTCGAGTTATCAGGGATCATCCCTAGAGCGATTCCACCAGAAAGAATCATGTCACATTCTCCAGTAGCCGTATGATAAACAATAACGTGCTCATGTCCAGCACCAACATAAGTCATTTTCTGAGCCTTATGATCCCAGCACAACATCACTAAAGTCATATAGACAGACCTCTTTAACCATTTTTTTAGATATTTATTAACATTCACCAAAATTTCATAAGCATTGTCAGATTTGTCACTAAAAACAGTAATTAAGGAATTAACCATTGTCATAACTAATCCAGCAATAGTTCCATGCCCTGTCGCATCGCCAATATAGATATAAGTTTTATCATTCACTGTAATAAAATTGAAAAGATCTCCACCGATTTCGGTCGCAGGCTTAGTTTTAGCGACAATCTGCAGCCCGGGAATATCAGGTATTTTTTGTGGCAAAAGGTCTTTTTGTAATTGAGCAGCTAAATTCAACTCCGTTAACATTCTCTGACGATCTTTAACGTCAAAACTAACCTGTCCAAACCCCTCAGTAACTTTATTAAAAAAATAGGCAATTACCCCTACCTCATCAACCCTATTTGTATATATTTTTTTATAAACTCCTCCGGTCAAAAGAGATTGCATCTCAGCCAAAACAATTTTTAGAGGTCTGACAAAATCAATATAACAAGCAACTATCACGTATATCAAAAACAACCCCAACCCTCCTGGCAACAAAATATGAGGTGAAATCAAATCACTTTGAAAATAATACATGTAAAGCATGGCTGCGCTTAAAACAACTGCAACTACCAGTAAATGAAAAAATAATTTTCTAGCTATGCTTTTTCTAATAAGACTCATAATTATTTCTTTAGAAATGCTCCCATTGTAGGGTAAAGAGAAATTATCTCCTTAATGCCGATCGTCCCAAAAACATCCTTCACGTGAGCATTTGCTCCAATTATCACTAACTGTTTATCAATTCTTACCAAATGAGTGTGAACTTCCATCAAATAACCAATTCCTTCACTATTAATAAATTTCAAATTGGTAAAATCAAAAACCAACGAAATCCCCGCAAAAGATTTTACGGCAGAATTCAATTGATCCCTAACTTCGGTGTAACCGGCTTTATCAAAATCACCATTGAATTCTACTACTTGATAATGCTTATTTGGGTCAAGACCCTTGATTACAATGTCTAAACTTTTTAACATAATTTTAAAGTTATATTTTTATATTAGATTATTTATTACCTCTACCTCATCATACTCTTCTATTAAGCAATATAACCACTTCAACGACACCAAATGATGTTCCTCTAGATCAGCCCAGCTTTTAATTTCTTTACCTTTAACCAGTTTATTTATTTCCCGAGCTACTATGTACCTAACAATTTTATCAATATTTTTATAAATTCGCACGTCAACATTCTTCAACATATTTTTCACCCTTTTTGCAATCACATGATCACTATGGAACAATAAATCAACTAACACAGAAACAGACTCATATCGCCCCATTTTAGCAAGAGCTACTGCCGCATTCATTTTTAGATTGACATCACTAGATCCTAAATAATCCACGCAAATCTTTCGAAATCTCTTTAAATTTAACTCCCCGACAGCATAAAGACCATGAGCTATTTTATCATTCTCTTCAGAAAAAATAAAAGAAGATACTACGTAACAAGATTCTTCTCTAAACTTAGGAAATCTGCCTAAAGTTATAGCTGCATTAATCTTTTCTTTATCATTAGATTTTAAATATGGACGGACAAAAGCAGCAACATCAATATCCTCATAATTACCTAAAGCATAAATAGCATCAGCTTTAATATCCCCACTATCTTTTTGTAAGATATTCAGTAAAAATTCTATAGTGGAAACGTTGCTTAATTTAGATAACAAGGCGATAATTCGTGATCTAATATCTTCATAAGTTTCTGCTTCATACATCTTTTTCAAAGACTCGACTAATTCATACTTAACTATCGAATTTTCTTTCGAAGATTTACTTAAACTTTTATAAGCCAATAAAGTATCAACTGCAGCTTCTCTAATAGCCGACCTGGATGAAGAAAAACATTCTATAATATCTTTAATAACACTATCATCCTGATTTTCAGCCAAAGCACGTAAAACTCTAACTCTTAAAGAAATAGATTCACTATCATTCTTGAGAACCTTAATTAAAACCGGAATGGAATTGCTATGTCCTTTTTGTGCAAGAATATCAATTGCATTCATGCGAGCTTCTTTTTCTTTAGAATTAACCAAGTCATCCAAAGCGGCTTTGGTGTATTTAGCTCTTTGCATGAAAACAACATATAAAAAGATTGCTGTTACCAAAATCATCAAAATATTAACGGCAAAAACCATTCCTTTGGCTTGTAAAAATTGCTGCAATAAAATCAACGTAAGCGTACCAGCTAAAGCCCCAACTGGCCTCACAATACCCTCCATAAATTCTCTACTATGCTCACGCAATCTATCCTTAATTGCATAATAAGTACTATGATAAGCATTAGTAAAAATAGCGGTAGTTAAAGTAAAGTTGTTTTTCGCCAAGACCGCAGTATAAAAATTAAACGATACCACAATTCCCACCAAGCTTAACAAGGTAACAATAGGATGAACTAACATGCTTCCAATAATCCCCAGAGAATCAATTAATCTACTACCAATAAACAATTGAAGAATCAAAGCGGAAGCACTAAACAAAATAAATAGAGCTCCTAAGTCATGCACAAAAGCATGCTCAAACCCACTTCCTCCATCTAAGATCACATTCGAAACACTATTATAAATAGCCTTTGTATACTGGAATTCCAATAAGTTATATAACAACCATTGGAAAAAAACCAAAATAAACATACCCTTCAAAAAAGAAAATCTCTTAGCCCCCTGAAATTCCTCTTTTATCAGCGCTATCAAGCCATGTTTACGAGTGGTCAAATCTGATTCATGCCCATGATTTTCTTCAATTATTACAATTTTTTTATTAAGATTCCCAATTAACAATATAAATGGAACCATCAAAAACAAGAAAATAGCCCATAAATAAATAAATTTAAAAGTCTCAATTTGATTAGAGAAAGACATTACAATGACACCAGCGATAATGCCTCCCACGGTTTCAGCAGCTTCAATTAAAGGAAAAGTCCTTTCACTCTCGAGTGGAGTAAAAATCTCTTCCACATATCCGTCTAAAAATATTTTTAGCTGAATTACTAGAATAGCTTCAGCAATGAGCAAAAGAATAAAAAATAAAATTTGATTTATATAAACAACCTGAGTAGCTAAAAGTAAAATAGCTCCAGCTAAAAAAATCGTAGCAATCATTACCCAAGTTTTATCGATTTTTTCCAGGAAAGATGAATAAAAAAATGTCCCAACAATAGTAAACAAAGCATTTACCGCAAACAAGAAGGGGAGTGAAGCAATCCCAAATCTAGAAGTAAACATCGCCACAATAATAGTCCAGCCAATTACAAATCCTCCCTTGTATAAAAACCTCACACACCAAGACAAGATGACCTTTGGCCACTCACTTTCATTTAAATTGAAAACCTTATTCAGGATCGATATTTGTCTTATATTTGAAAGCATGAGCCCTTTTTATATTTGTATCATATTATATTCTACAATATTTAACCTATTTTATCAAGTAGTAACCCCAGATTTTTGCCACATTTTGTTGTAAAATCCAAGCCATGGAAAAAAAACTTTTTAAAGCTACAAGTGTAGGAAAAGCCACGGCCCTAATCTCCGTAACATCCCTTTTAAGCTACGTTATAGGGCTACTTCGAGACAGGATCATCGCAATAAATTTCGGAACAACAAGTGCTACAGACGCTTACAATGCCTCTTTCATAATCCCAGACTTTCTATTTAATATATTTATTGCCGGAGCTCTAGCTGCCGCTTTTATGCCGGTTTTTACTGAATATCTCGCTAAAAGTAAAGAAGAAGCTTACAAAATAGCCAATACTATACTTACCGCAGGCACCCTACTTATAGGAGGGATTTCTGTTTTAGCATTTATCTTTATGGATAAAATCACTCCAGTCCTTTTCAGCGAAATTGAAATCGGCATGCAACAAGATATAACCCAAATGACCAGAATGATGCTTCTAGCATCGCTCCTCTTCACTATAAGCAATACTCTGGGCAATATTCTTATGGCTTATAAGCACTTTTTTTCCTACGCCATTTCTCCTATTTTATACAATTTGGGGATTATTTTAGGAGTTATCTTTTTTAGCGACAAATTTGGAATTTATTCAGCCGCAATAGGAGTTATTGCCGGAGGAATTTTGCACTGCATTATTAGAATCATAGACACATTTGCCACAGAATATAGATATCATCCGCAGTTACAAATTTCTCATCCTGGATTTAAACAAATTATCAAGCTGATGATCCCTCAATCTGTAAGCCTCATTTGCGTACAATTAAATCTCTATATTTTTTCAGTAGTTGGATTAACTATCATTTCCGGAGGATTAGCCGCCTTTAATTTCGCAAGAAATATCAAGAGCTTTCCAATCAGTTTATTTGGAATAGCTTTTGCTACAGCAGTTTTCCCGTATTTGACAAGCGCCATTAGCGACAATAATAAAACCGAATACACTCATCATATTCAGAAAACCATTCAACGCATTTTATTTTTCACCATTCCTTCAATGGTGGGAATGATGTTCTTAGCAATACCCATTGTTGCCTTGATCCTAAGTGGAGGAATATTCCAAGAAGAATCAACTAAGTTAACATCCCTTCTTTTATTCTTTTTTACAATTTCAATCCCTTTTGAAAGCCTAACGCATCTCCTATCTAGATCTTTCTATGCCATACAAGACACCTTAACTCCAATGATTGTAAATATCGCCGCAACAATCTACATTGCAATCTCAACCTTTTGGCTAGCTCCAAAATTAGGCATAGAATGGCTTGCTATAAACACTTCAGTCGCTTTTGCCATTCAGGTTATAGTCTTAGCAATTTTACTTAGAAAACATCTTTCTGGATTCAAAATGAAAGAATTTTTATCAAGTTTAGCTAAAACAATTTTAGCTAGTGGAATCATGGCAACATTTATAATCCTTTCAACTCAACTAGAAAACTTCATGCCAGACAAGATTTCCTACATCGTCAGAATTTGCATAGGAGCCATAGTTTTCTTCTATACCGCCAGTTTGCTAAAATCACCAGAAATTTCCAGCGTAAAATACATCATTGACAGAATATTAAAGAAAGAAGTTGCTCTTAATACTGATTCAAAATAGCGACGTACTTTGTATCCATATCTATAAAACTACACTCAACTTCTGAGAACATTTTCGCCTCACTTAAGTTAAAAACTCCCTTTCCACCAACCACAGATAAAGATTGTTTACCTCCAATAATCAAAGGAGCAATATAGAAAATAATTTTATCCAAAAATTCTGGATTTTTAATACTAGCATCATGAAAAGCTCCATGAGTTTCACTTCCTCCTTCTACGAAAACAGATTGGATATTTTTAGTTGCCAAAAATTTTAACAAAGCTCTAAGGTTTATCTTCCTGTTTCCAAACATTTGCACCTCTACCCCGGCTCTTTTAAATTTAGCGACTTTCAGTGGATCGGGATCACCAGCACAAACAATCATCACATTCTTATTTTTAAATATTTTATAAGTAGGATTCAAACAAAGGTCTCCATCCAGCACTATTTTAAAGATTTTTTTACCCTTATATTTATCAGCTATTTTGAGTTCTGGATTATCAATTTTAACAGTATTAGCGCCAATAATTACCGCATCACAAAGGCTTCTTTCAATCCGTCCATTGTCTCTCGATTTCTCGTTTGTAATCCATTTCGATTCACCTTTGGCTGTAACAATTTTCCCATCAAGACTAATCCCTGCTTTCATTACTAAATAGGGAAGACCTTTTGTAACGAATTTCAGAAAAGATTGATTTATTTTTCTAATATCATTAGCTAGATCATCTTTTTGATTCAAGACTTCTATTTTCACTCCAGCCTTTTTCAACAACTTGATACTTTTTCCTGAGACTTTCCCAAAAGGATCTAGCATCCCTATGAAAACATTTTTGATCCCGTTTTTTATAATAGCAGAAGTACAAGGAGGAGTTTTCCCAAAATGGCAACAAGGCTCAAGGGTAACGTATAAATCAGCTCCCTTTAAAAGAGCTTTTTGTTTAACATTTTTCATTGCCATGATTTCAGCATGATCACTTCCAGCTTTTGCATGCCATCCTTCTCCAATAATTTTTCCACTTCGAAAAACTACAGCTCCCACGCAAGGATTTGGCGAGGTCAATCCTTCCCCGTTTTTAGCTAATTCCAAAGCTCTCTTCATCAACCGCTTATCCATATTAGACGTTTTTTAACAGATGCCCCATTCGATCTTTTTTCGTTTTTAAATATTTTTTGTTTTTTACTCCAGGCTTAATTTCGAGAGGCACCCTTTCAACTATTTTAATTCCATAGCCCTCTAAGCCCACCACTTTCGTTGGATTATTTGTCATTAAGCAGATTTTCTTAATACCAAGATCAGCCAATATTTGAGCCCCAATCCCATAATCTCTCAAATCCGCCGGAAAGCCCAGTTTTACATTGGCAGAAACCGTATCATAACCTCTATCTTGCAAAGCATACGCCTTAATTTTATTAATTAAGCCAATTCCTCGACCTTCTTGCCTCATATATAAAAGCACTCCACTCTTATTTTCTAAAATTTTCTTAAAAGCAGTCTCTAATTGCTGCCCACAATCGCATTTTTGAGACTTAAAAACTTCTCCTGTAATACATTCGCTATGGACTCTTACTAAAACTTTCTTTTTATTTTTAATATCACCTTTTATCAAAGCGATATGCTCTGAATTATCGATTGTATTTCTATAAATTTTGACCATAAAGTCACCATATTCAGTCGGCAAAATTGTTTTAGCCACCATCTCAATTAATTTTTCTTTATTTCTACGATATTCAATCAAGTCCTTAATAGTAATAATTACTAATTTATACTTTTTAGCAAAATCCAAAAGTTCATCTCGTCTCATCATTTCTCCTTTATCGTTAGCTATTTCACAAATGGTAGCGGCAGGTACAAATCCAGCCATTCTAGCCAAATCCGTAGCCGCTTCAGTATGTCCAGCTCTCACTAAAACTCCGCCACTTTTTGCCCTCAAAGGGAAAACGTGACCAGGTTTTACAAAATTACTTTCTTTAGACTTTAAATTAGCAATAGCTTTAATAGTTCTAGCTCTATCAGAAACCGAAATTCCGGTACTAACCCCACCCTTCAAATCAACCGAAACTGTAAAATTACACTTATTTGACTCTTTATTAGACTTCACCATCGGATCAAATCCCAACCTATTAGCAATCTCTAGATTAACCGGGACACAAATCAAACCCCTTCCTTCTTTTGCCATAAAATTGACACTTTCAGGAGTAACCATTTCTGCAGCCATCATTAAATCACCTTCGTTTTCACGATCCTCATCGTCAACAATCACAATCATTTTCCCAGCCCTTAAAGCCTTGATTGCTTCCTCAATTTTATTAAATTTCAACATTATTCAAAATAGGGGATTGGTAGTTATATCCCGAAACGAACAAATTGTTTTATCTTTGCTCCATTCAGAATCTGCTCAATTGTTTTTTCAGGATCTTTAACAAACGCTTGTTTCAACAAAGCGTTTTCCTCTCTAAATTTCTTTTCTTTTCCAATCATTATTTTCTCAACAATTTCTGCAGGTTTACCCTCGCTTTTCAATTGATCCGCCCAGATTTCTCTTTCTTTATCAACCAGTTCTTGAGCCACTTCATCAGGAGAAATCACTCTTGGATTAGTAGCCGCTGCATGCATCGCAATATCTTTAGCTAAATCCTCAGTGCCTCCTTCAAGGGATATAGCAACCCCAATCTTCTTATTAGAGTGAATGTAAACACCAATAGTCGAGCCCTCCACTAAAGCAATATTCCCAACTTTAATATTCTCTCCAACTTTTAACATATAATCTTTAATTTCCGGGAATTCTCTTGTTTCTACAGAAACAGATCCATCCAAAATCTTAGCAGTAATATCATCAGCCATTTTTGTAAATTCATCGCTTCTAGAAACAAAATCAGTCTCGCATTCCAATTGAAGCATCGCTACTTTACCAACAGCAGCCTTAACTGAAACAACTCCTTGAGTAGTAGATCTCCCAATTCTGTCAGCAGCTTTTGCTTCACCTTTTTTTCTCAAAACATCAATAGCTCCATCAAAATCACCATTTGCTTCTTCTAAAGCTTTTTTACAAGCGGTCATCGAAACTCCGGTAGTCTCACGTAATTTTTTAATGTCATCAATTGTAATCGCCATAATAGAAAAATTATAAAGTAAATTTTATTTTTTATCAGAACTTTCCTCTGGTTTAGCCGATTCCTGAGCCTTATTTTCATCCTTTTTAGGCTCAACGACAGCTTCTTTATCCCCGGTTATAGCCTCCTTATTCCCATCTTTTTTCTCAGCAGAAGCAGCTTCATCTTGTTCAGGTATTTTTCCGGTTAACAATTTAAAAACGTAGTATTCAGGAATCTTTTGAGACAATTGCCCCAAGACAGGAATAGAAGTTTCTTTCCCGCCATAAGCGATAAACATTCCTGCAACACATAGAACTAAAAATATTCCTAAAAGCATTAAGCTTAAAGTCGGACTAATAACTCCCACTAAAGTTGCCGCAGCCCAAACAGCAAAAACGGCCAACCCTTGCCTTGCATGAAAACGACAAAGCTTACTATTTACCATCTTCACAGAAGTTAAAACACAGGTAAATAAATTAACAACTGGAATATAACAAGACATTGCCCATCTTTTCTCAGATGAAACATTGGCAATCTTTCCCTTAATGTCCTCCAAAGAATTTGGTTTTTCTTGTTGAGAACCTTGTTCCGTCATTATTTCTTAGCTTTAGATGATGATGTCAACGCCCCCTTTATCTTATTGAAGAAATAAATCAATGATTTAACCGCATCATCGTTACCAGGAATTGGATAATCAATAACCGCAGGATCAGCGTTGGTATCAACAATAGAAACAACGGGGATTCTAAGCCTATTTGCCTCCTCTACAACGATATGATCACGAACAGCATCAACTACGAACACCGCATCTGGCTTATCCATCAAAGTCTGAACTCCGCCAAGCGCAAGCTCCAACTTTTCCATAATCTTCCTCAAATTAGAAGCTTCCTTTTTGGTATATTTATCAAATTCTCCATTCTTTTCTTGCTCTTTCAAATCAGCTAAATACTTAATTCTATTTTTCAAAGTTCCAAAGTTTGTAAGTAAACCGGGAATCCATTTTGAAATAACATAAGGCATGCGACATTCCTTAGCTAATCCCTCCAAAAGCTTAACAGACTGAGGCTTAGTACTAACAAATAGCAAAGTCCTTCCCTCAGAAGCTAACTTAGACAAAAACTCAAGAGCTCTATCAAGATACTCTGCGGTTTTTTCCAGGTTGATAATATGAATCCCGTTTCTTTCGCCATAGATGAATTTCTTCATCTTGGGATTCCATTTTTGAGCGCGATGTCCAACATGAACCGCATTCTCAAACATTGTCTGGCATTCTTGTTTTGTCATAATCCTTGTGGTTTACGCCCGATCCCCATTAATTCGCGTCATGGCCCGGCTTTAGGCGGGAGGATTCCGCGAGTTGAGAAACAGACTTGATATAAATTTAATGTAGCGCTAATCTAATAAAAAAGAAGAAAGAAAGCAAGCCAAAAAAAGACTTTTTTCATGGATAAACTACAAAATTTCAGAAATCGTATCGATAAAATCGACGCAAAACTAATCACCCTTATTCGAAAAAGAGAGAAAATTATTCGAAAAGTAGGCTTATTCAAGGCAAAAACTAAAAAACCAATTCAAAATAAAAAAAGAGAAGAAAACATCCTTTCAAAATTAGACACCGAAATGGAAAAAGAAGTTTTTAAAGTCATTATTAGGCAATCTAAAAAAATCCAAAGAGAGGTTTGACCAAATAGTCATTATTTGGTATAATAATACAAGCAAATCAAAACAAAAATGGAAAAAGAAAATCTGGAAAACAAGGAATTAAAAATTACAATAACCCTTCCAACCAACGCTTACTTTATTTCCGGGATCAGGGACTTTACCTTAAACATGGTAAAAAGCACTACTAACTTCGAAGAAAAATGGGCTTATAGATTCCAATCTATAATCGATGAGCTCTGTAATAACGCTATCGAATACGGATCAGCTCCAGGTAGCGACATTCGTGTCACATTTATTTACAAAAAAGATGACTGTCTAAAAATTAGCGTAGAAGATACCGGCACGGGCAAGGGTAAACTCGACGCAGCCGAATTGCAAAAACTACTTGAAGAAAGAAAAGCTCCTGGATATGCCTTCACCGGAATTAGAGGCAGGGGATTAGTTAAAATCGTCGGAGAATGGTCAGATGAACTAAAAATCGAAAATCGTCCAGAAGGAGGCCTGAAAATTTCTGTTACGAAGTTCATCAAAGACGCTAGAAAAAATGATGCAGGACTTGCTAAACCGCAAGGCATGTCCACCCCAGAACCAACTATTAAACTTAATATCTAAATAACCAATAAATAATCATGACAGAAGTAAGAATCACCATAGAGGATGCCTCTGCCGGTACTAACAAAAATTTAAAAGTCATCCATATTGGAGGACAACTTGATGAAAGCAACGTAGATGAAAAAATTCAAGAAATATATAAACTCTTGGAAACAAATCCTCAAAATTTATATTTAGTGTTTGATTTAGAAAATCTTGAATACATGAATAGTAAATCAATTGGTTACCTCACGGATATATATGGTAAAGTCACCGAAGGCGGCGGGAAAGTTGCTATCGCAAAAGCAAGACCAAATATAGCTGACATCCTTCAAGTTGTAGGGCTCACGCAATTAATTCAGTCACTTGATAGCATCGACGCAGCAAAAACAGCGCTAGCTAGCTAATTTAGGCAAAATTTACCATGTTCGAAAACACACTTGTACTATTAGGTATCTCTCTAATCTTAGCGGGGATCCCTGCATTTATTTGGCTGTACGTCCTATTTAGCAAAAAATCCACAAGTAAAATAGTTATAAGTTTCGTTTTTGGATTAGGATGTCTAACCGCTCCATTTCTCTTAGGAGTACAATATCTATGGGAAAAATTTCCTCAATTCAATTTAGCAAATTTCATAGAAACAACTATTGCAGTCCAAAGCGCTAGATATATCTTGTTATATGTTTTATTCGGAGCAATGGAAGAAGTAATTAAACACTTTGTAGTTTCTTCAGTTGATAAAAGAACTTTATTAATTAAAACGATAGGTGACTCCATCAGATATAGTTTGGTTGCAGCACTAGGGTTTTCTTTTGCAGAGAACGTTCTCTATCTATACCAATATTGGAATCAAAGTGAAATCAGTCAACTAATAGGAATGTACACCTACAGATCAATTTTTACAGCCTGCGGACACATGATCTTCTCAGGAATATTTGGCTATTATTACGGAATTGGTAAATTTTCGATTGATATTACCAAACAACATCAACTAGCAGGAGAATCGTCTCCGGTTACAAATTTCATTGCAAAAATATTCAATATTTCTTTAAGTCATGCCTACCAACAACAAATGGTACTGAAAGGACTATCTATTGCAATTGTCACTCATGCGCTTTTTAACTTCCTACTAAAACTAAATTTGATTCCTCCAACCATCATTTTCGTTGTGCTTGGATACATTTATTTACAATATCTACTGAGTAGGAAAGCCGGACACTTAATCCTGACCACAGACATTTCGTCCGTCAGGAAATCCAGCATCGCAAAAAATAACGAAGATGTTGTAATTGAACTCCTTGGATTATGGTTTCAAGAAAAAAAATATGTTGATGTAATGCATATTTGTGAACGATTACTAGAAAGAGATCCTGACAATAACGTTGTTAAATTATTCAAGGCGCAAGCCATGGACAAAATGGATGACAAAGATACTTACAAGACAATCCTAGGAACAGTATTGAGACACAAGGAAGATTTAAATAATGCAGATCAAGGAGTAATCACTAAATATATCGAACACAAAGAGCAATTAATTAAATCTCAGCCAGCCACAACCAATAAAGTAACACCAATAACCCCTCTAGTTACAATTCCGGCTACGTCAACGACACCAATCGAAAACCAGAAAGTAGAGATTTCAAAAACTGAAGAAGATAAACAAACTTTCAATATTCAGATATAATAAATCGGTTGCTGAAATTACAGAAAAGCAATAGTATTAGACAAATTGTTTTTACTATTTCAAATGGATTTATCACGAGCAAAAATCGCTTTAGTCTTTGACTGGATGACCAATCAAGGAGGAGCTGAAAGAGTAAATCTCGTGCTTCATAAAATGTTCCCCAAAGCTCCTATTTTTACATCTATTTATAATTCTAAAAAATTAAAAGGGTTTGAAAAAGCCGATATCAAAACTTCTTTCATTCAAAAACTCCCTTTTGCAAAAACCAAACATCAACTCTATTTAAGCTTGATGCCATATGCTTATGAACTATTCGATCTAAGCCAATTTGATATTGTCATATCAAGCTCTCATGCTTGCAGCAAAGGAATTATAACAAAGCCTGGAACACTACACATTTGTTATTGTCATACCCCTATGAGATACGCTTGGGATAATTGGCAATCATATATCGATGAATATCGTATAAATCCATTAATCAAATCCATCGGGAAAAACAGTATTCATAAACTGCGTATCTGGGATCGACTTTCAGCAGAAAGAGTAGATAAATACATCGCAAATTCTAATACAACCAAGAATCGCATCAAGAAATATTATGGCAAAAACTCAGAAATTATTTTTCCAATGATAAAGCATTCCGAGTACGAGATTGCTAAAAAACGAAAAGGATATTTTTTAGCAGTCA
>Ga0233420_10000267_pt1 | contig 23387 bp, 23 predicted proteins | sample Watercolumn_Mata_4_FD_183009 | JGI IMG/M metagenome (GOLD analysis project Ga0233420, IMG submission 183009) | Freshwater microbial communities from Lake Matano, South Sulawesi, Indonesia - Watercolumn_Matano_2014_102_MG | ecosystem: Environmental > Aquatic > Freshwater > Lake | place...
TTCACTTATTCAGTAACCTCTTGCCCTAAAATATTATAAATCGAAATTCTCACCTGTGAAGTTTGTGCAATAGAAAAATTAATTCTTGTCGATGGATTAAAAGGATTTGGATAATTTTGTGATATGTTATACTCAGTAGGAATTATTTTCTTTTGTATATCTGAAAGATTTGTCACAATCACTTTAGCTTGACTAGATACAGTAGCTGTTAGATTTGTTACTTTCACATTAAAGTTACCAAGTAAACTCCCTGCTCGGAACAAACCTAACGTATCTATTGTACCTGCAGTTGACGACCAAGTTTGCTTAAATGCATAAGTCGAATCAAACTGATCTTTTCCAACAGCATAAAATTGAATTGTATTTCCTGGATTCACTTTAATAGAATCTGGATAAATAATGATTTTGGTCAATTCCTTAGTCGGTGATACAATTTTTACTTTTACATCAGTCTCCTTGTTTTGGAATACGGCTTTAACAAGAAATTCTCCCAGTGTATTTCCCGCCGTGAAGAGACCTGCATTATCAATTGTTCCACCTGTAGATTGCCAAGTAGGAATAACAGAGTAACTATTTCCGAACTGATCTTCTCCTATTGCATGGAACTGATATCTATTTCCAGGAATTACAACCGGGCTTGCATCAGTTATTTTTAATTTTGTAAATATTTGGTTATATAAGTTTAAAGTTAGTTTGAGAGAAGTATTAATTGAAGTATCTCGGTTGGAAACTGCATTGATATTAATATTATACTTTCCAACTGTGGCATTAAGTGATGGTAATAATATTAAATTATAAGCACCACCTTCTTGGGGATTTAAAGACAAACTAATATTCCTATTACCTAAAACAGAATTTGATGGATCAAGGATTGAGATATTAACTTTATCGATGTTACCGATTGACTGTTTGAAGAATAAAGAAACTGAATCTTTTTTACCGCCCATAATGTTTAACGTATCTTTACTTAAAGCACCGAACAAAGAGATTTGTTTTGACTTCCAATTAAGAAAACTAATATTCCCTTGAACCCTATTACCTCCATTGCCATTAGGCCCATTTGTTGAGCCCCACCAATTGTTTGTAGCACTAATATTTGATATTACATTTAAATTTTGTATTCCAAAATCTTTATTACCGCTGATATTATTTTGTGTGATTAATATAGATTCATTTGAATTATACAAAATTCCCGGCCCGTTGTTATTTGTAATTTCACAATTTTCAAGTATTGTATATAAATCTAATGCAGCGATTTTATTTATGATGTTTCCGCTCGGTCTTGTGGCTGTGTAATTTATTGCCCCTAATGTATTACCAGTTAGATTGACTGTTTTTATTTTTGATTTGGATGGCAATCCGGAAATCTGTGCACCCCATCCTAAATTATTATTAACTGCACCTTGTTCAAATTCTAATATCCAAGCATTAATACCATCTTTTTTATTTCTCAGAACATTAACTTGTCTTAAAATCACTTCACTCGCATTTATTCCAAATTCTGAATTATCATTTGCCGATGACCGGAAACCACCATAGGATACTAAATACATTAATCCACTAGAACTAATACCATTTCCAATATTAAAATCAGCTTTAATATTACTGGACGAGATATAAAAACAAACTAAACCATCTTTTCCATTATATGATGCGGTCGCATTACGGATCTTCAAATTATTTTTGGCATAAGCACCATAAATTCCATTGCTATCGAGCATAAGTGAGCTTGTACCAATTTTATCGCCATAAATCTCTATACTCTGTGTTGGAGAAAAAATCCCACTCTTACCATTTTTATTAAACCGTAATTTCCCATTTTCTGTTTGACCCACAGTCCAATCCATACTAATTATTCCGTTGCCGTCGTTATAGCTTGCAGAATAAATTTTATTTTCCGATGCATATAAATATATTAAATCACCCTTTATTCCATCTCCTTTGTTATGATCGGCAATAATATTTGAAGAAGAAATATATCCTCCGTTAATTCCTCCTTTCCCATTATATGAAATAGATGCATTTCTTATTTTCAAATTTTGAGGAGAATCAATTCCATAAACTGCATTACTATCATAAGAACTTTGAACATTTGGAAATATTTCTGTACCTGCACGAGTATAAATTCCGGTAGCTCCATTTTTATTTATTTTGAATTTTCCACCGTTTCCAACAAACCAATCTGAACATAAAACACCATTACCATCATTGTAGCTTATCGAAATTGTCTTTCCGTCACCCGCTCCAACATACATAAGTCCGCCTTCTAAACCATGCCCCTTATTATGTTCAATAGTCAGATTAGAACTTGAAACATATCCTCCTTTTGCTCCACCCTTTTTATTATGTGAAATAGAAGCATTTCTGATTTTTAAATTACTTCCGGCATTTATTCCTAATACTGTATTGCTGTCTGCTGTAATTTTTTTAGCTTTATAAATTTCGGTACCAGATCTGGAAATAATTCCATTCATTTCATTTTTATTAATTCTCACAAATCCGGAATCAGCTTCAATAGTAACCCAATCGCCCGAGTTTAGGCCATTTCCTTTGTTATAACTTGCAGAAATTGTTTGGTTTGGAAAGCCAGATATATTAATTAGGGAACTACTATTTATTCCATCGCCGCCATTATTATCAGATACAATCTGTGTGGCAGATAAATAACCAGTCTTCATACCGTCTTTTGTGTTGTGTCTCGTGGATAAATATGATCCTTTCAAATTTGATTTGGAATAGATTCCATATTCTTTATTGCTGTCTGCAGTTAAACCTTGACCACGGATTTCAAAAAGATTTCCTTCACAGTAAACTCCGGATAATGTATTTGAATTAAACTTGAAAAATCCTTTTTGTGTAGGACTTGTAATATTAGATTTTGAATACAATCCATGTTTGGAATTATGACTTGCAGAAGCAGTTTTACCGGTTTCAGATTCAAAAAAGATATTCCCAAATGAATAAACTCCGTTACCGCCATTCCAGTCAACTGTTGTTAATTTAGCTTTTAATGTATCACACTGTATTCCATCGTTGGTATTTTTACTTACATTGCTATTGGATATTGTTACTAAGGAATTGCTATTGATGCCATAATAATTAGCCGTAATATGAGAATTAAATATGGTTACTGATCTTTTACTTTGAGTTTCTTTATCAACAAATACACCAGCGGCACCAGTTCCTGAAGCACCGGTAATTGTTAAATTATTTAGTTCAACGTCTTGTTTCCCAATATCAAAAACATGATCTAGTTTTTGATTAGCGACTACAATTGTGCTTCTATAATCTGTTCTAGCTCTTATAGTAAGTGTTTTATTTACCAAAACATTTTCTTCATATCTGCAGGGACATAGTTCAATAATATTCCCATCTACAGTTGATAAGTTATTTACTGCTTCTTGTATGGAAGAAAATGCAGCATTTGGATTTCTACTAACATTCCAAACCGATGCAACAGTTTGAGTGTTTGAGTAAAATATAGTTGGGGGATAAACCGGCGTTTTAACTCCAGGTCTACATGAGACTGGAATTGGTTCACAAGAAATTTGACCTACATGAATACTTATCTTATACATATTAACATTTGTCAAAGCATTAGGTATATACCTTTCTGCTGAGGTTGATGGATAATTAAATTTGAAATACAAACGGACAGCAAGCGTATTGCCTTCATTGATTTGCTGATTTGGTGAAAAAGAAATTGACGTTGCAAAACCGTTACCGTTTGTACTAATCGTTCCCTTCAATCTATTGCCAGCATATTCAATCCATGCTTCCGTAAAATCCGGTTTGAATTGTTGGACAACTCCAAATGATATTCCAGTTAACAACCAGTCTACACCATCAACAAAAATACTTGCAGTTGCAACTGTTAATTCATCATTAGGAGCCGGTGGGCAAAAATAATTATCGTCTGGTGATGTAAGTCCTAAAACTAATACTGGTTGAAAATTTGCGACAACATTTTTATCGGCATCCATCAATAATTGTTGTGGTTTTCCATTTCCGGTTAACGAGCCGGTCCATTTATCCCAAACCCATCCAGCACCGGAAGCTGCATCTAATGTTATTATTGAGTTTTTATCATATTGATTAGCTCCTGAGGGAGAAATTGTACTACCATCTGCCGCCGCTTCAGCCGGAAATACAGAAGTTGTAAGTAAAACTTTAGGAACCGACTTTCTTTTAAAATTTGCAACAACAGAATTATCCGAATACATCACTAACGATTGTGGATTAGTCATACCAGAAAGTGCGCCACTCCATCCATCAAAATCCCAATTAGCACCTGCTGTTGCCGTTAAAGTAACTGAAGAACCTGATGCAAATTGTGTTTGGTTAGGCGACGCCGAGACAGAACATCCTTCATTTGCAGCATCGTTTGGACTAACACTTTTGGTTAAGTTGTATAATCTCCCCGTTTTATATTTTATCGTTCCATAATCACCAATAACATAAACCGATTCATCACTAAAAATTATTACATCATATAATTTTCTTGTTGTTCCGCTTGGACAATCAGTCCAGGTAGTTCCTCCGTTCGTTGTATAGACAATTGTTCCATTATTACCAACAGCATAACCTAAGTTGTTATCTAAAAAATTTACGCCATATAAATTTTGTGTTGTACCTGTACTCTGAGATGTCCAGTTTGTTCCTCCATTAGTTGTTTTAATTATTGTTCCGTTATTTCCGACAGCCCAACCATTTGTTGTACTCGTAAAATAAACGCTATTTAAATTTTGAGGAATTTGTGTATCTACATAAGTCCAATTTGTACCTCCATTAGTTGTAGTATAGACGAGACCGTTATCTCCAACAACTGTACCATAGTTTGAATTTACAAAGTAGACATCAAAAAGATTTACATATTGAAATGGTGTTGTTTGTGTAACCCAGTTACTTCCATTTGTTGTTGAGTGCATAATGGTAGAATTATTTCCAACAACCCATATATCTCTGCTGGAAGTAGAAGAATTATAGTAACTATATATTGAGTTTAATTGATTACTTGATATTATAAAATACATCCAATTGCTTCCACCGTTTGGAGATTGCAAATAACGTCCTCCTGATGAAACACCAAATACCCAATTATTAATTCCGTATGAATATCCAGTAATTCCAAAAACGTTTTGAGATGTGTAAGGATAATTCATATTCGTCCATGATGTACCTCCGTTTGTGGTTTTTAAGATTGTTCCGTTATTTCCGGAGATATATCCTACATTGTTATTAGTAAAATGCATTGATGTAAAAGTTGCCGTCACGTTAGCATTTACATCAGACCAAACACAATCTGCGCTGGGTTTAATTTGGATTTGTTTAGGTTGTGAAAAGAGAGATGAACTTAGCTGCAGAATAATTGTAAGAATAAGAAATTTATTTTTCATAAAACATCTCCATTTACTAGATGAATTATTGTGCTGGTAATATCCTTTCTATTTATTAGACTTAATTGAATAAACTTTATATATCACAATGAATTGAATTATTTGGTATGATGATAAATGAGGTTATAATTCTAATCTATATAAAGTAATAGATATTCTGTGATATCAAAAAATATTGCTGGGTAATTAGAGTATTACTAAATTTCCAATTTATTCAGCATTCAACTTTAACATAACTGAGAGATAGTAAATAAGCAACTAAAATTTTTAGTGAATCACTTTTTATTTTTTAGAGCTGCTTTTACTCTCTCCGGTGTCATTGGCATCGTAAATAATCTAATATCGATCTTATCATAAACGGCATTAGCAATTGCGGCACCGACAGTTATAATTGCCGGCTCTCCTCCACCCTGCGGCGGCTCATTTCGTTTATCAAGAATTATTGTTTCAATCTTCGGCATCCATGAAAATCTTGGAATCTCATACGAATCAAAATTCTTATTTAATATTTCTCCATTCTTAAATTTTATTTCTTCAGTTAAAGCATAACCTAAACCCATTGCAATGCAACCTTCCATCTGAATAATTGAACCTTCGGGATTAATTGTCAGTCCCATATTCTGTACGCATACTACTTTATTAACTTTGATCAACCCAGATGTTTTATTTACATCTACTTCAACAATCATGGCAACATATGTACCGGCATCAACACCGCATGCAATTCCCCATCCTCTGCCGCTTGGAATTTTAGATGATATTTTCCAACCGAATTTTTCACCGGCTATTTGTAATATCTCCTCATATTTCTTGTCTTTGAAATTCTTCAACCTAAATTCAAACGGATCGATACCTGCTTTAGCAGCCATTATATCAATTTGACTTTCTCTTGCAAAAGTATTTGTGTTATTGCCAGGAGCTCTCCATGGACCGGTTGCAAATGGATGTGCCGGAATTTTACTTTCTCTATTAACACCGTAAGATTTTGTTATTGTGTTTGGTGTAGTATAAAAATGTGCTGCACCTCTTTCTCCTGCAAAGTATACATTATAATCCCAAAAACTAATTTCATTTGATTTGGATAAACCCGATCTAATTTTTACAACTGCTGCAGAGTGAAATGAATCGTAGAAAAATTCTTCTTTTCTTGAATAAGAAACTTGTACAGGTTTACCGGTTAACTTAGCTAATCTTGCTGCATCAATCGCTTGCAAGTTAGTTGTCTTTCCTCCAAATCCTCCGCCTACGTAAGGAACAATTATTCTAACATTATCTGAAGGAACATTTAATGCACGAGCAACTTCTTCTTTGCAAGTAAACGGATTTTGCGTAGAAACCCAAACTGTAACTTTTTTATCTTCAATCTTTGCAACTGCAGCATGTGGTTCCATTGCAGAATGTGCAACATAATTATCATAATAGGTTTCGTCAAAAATATGAGCTGAATTTTTATCCCCTTCTGCTATATCACCCAACTTTGCGCTTACTCTTGGAGGTGCAGCAACCTTTAAAAAATGATCATAAATATTTTCATTATCCAAATTTGATTCGGAAGGAGTGAACTTTGCTTTTACTTTCTCTAAAGCCTTTTCGGCAACATCGGGATATTTATGAAGCACTGCAACCAAATCGCCATCTTGAATAACAACAACATCTGTAATTTTCTTTGCTTCGGATAAATCAACATCACTAAGTTTTGCACCATGTGCTGGAGGTCGTAAAACTTTTGCATATAGCATATCCGGGAATTGAATATCGGCAGTAAATTTTGCTTTACCGGTAACTTTTTCAATTGCATCAACTCTTGTAAAAGATTTATTCATCACTTTGAAATCGGAAACATTTTTAAGTTTTGGTTTATCTTTCATATGACGTTCAATTTTCTTTCCCTTTGTCAGTTCGGCATAAGTAACTTTATTTTTCTTATTTCCTATTTCGAAAACATTTCCTTCTTCAACAGTTAATTTCTCTGCCGGAACTTTTAACTGTTCTGAAGCCAATTCTAATAAAACATTTCTTGCCTCTGCAGCGGCATTTCTTAATGGCGGACCAAAAAATCTGGTGCTCATCGATCCGAATGTTCCCATATCCCAAGGACAAAGATCTGTATCGCCCATAACCATTTGAACAGATTCACGTTTAACATCAAGTTCATCCGCAAGCATTTGAGCAAGCGATGTAATAATTCCTTGACCCATTTCAATTTTCCCGGTAAAGCATGATACTTTTCCATTTTCATCAATTCGCAAGAAAGCATTGAAATCCGTTGGCAGTGCATTTCTTCTTTGTTGTTCTTGCTGAATGTAACCGAAAGTATCTCCGACAGTAAATAAAATAAATATTCCGCCGCCGACAAGTTTTATAAAATCTCTTCTATCAACTTCAAAAGGATTTTTAATATCTGTAAAATCGAGTTCTAAATAATTTTCATTTTTCATATTCACCTCACTTCATTTCAACTTTTTGAATAGCTTCTGCAATTCTTTTGTACGCACTGCATCTGCAAAAGTTGTCGTCCATATCTTTTACAATTTCTTTGTACGTCGGCTTTGGTTTTTTCTTAAGTAAACCATAAGTATTCATGATCATTCCCGGTGTGCAGTAACCGCATTGAAGTGCATCGTTTTCTGCAAATGCTTTTTGAATTGGATTAAGTTTTCCATTCTTTTCCAATCCTTCAATTGTTAAAACTTCTTTTCCTTTTACACTTTTAATTAGAATACTGCAAGATCGTTCTGCTTTATTATTAATTATAACTGTACATGAACCGCAATATCCTTCTCCGCATCCGTATTTTGTTCCTGTTAAACCGAAATCAGTTCTTAAAACCCATAACAGCATCCGGTCTCCATCTACATTTAATTTTACCGCCTTTCCGTTTAGTTTGAATTGAATGAGCTCGTTCATTTAGAACTCCTTTTGAGATGATTTTTTATTTACTGATTGCAAAATGTCTAATTTATTTTTGAGGGGCAAGAATATTTTATAGTGTTTGTTAATTGCAGGTCACAGAAAATATTGAATATTGAATTATGAGTTTTGAATACAAACGACGTTGCGTTTAATCGGACGCCAAAAGGTTTCCGCTGTCAATGTTTTGTTTTATGCCGAAGGCATCCCTTCGGGACTGATTATGCTTGCCTGCCATTGGCGGGTTATTTAATTACTTCCTGCTTTCAAAAAACACTATCAAGCTAAACTGCAAACTTGCCCGCCGTCTTTTTGGCGGATACGACCGGCGGAATTTATCCTGCAGTTTTATTGCGGGAACAATCGGTTTTGCCTGTCCCGACGCTCTTTGTCGGGGAGTTGCTGGTTATATTGCGACATTGCATTTATCATAATTATGATATAATTTTGACACAGACAAATAGGAACTCAGCAATGCCAATTATAAAACCAATATCTGATCTTAGAAATAGATCAAGTGAAATTTCTAAAATCGCTAACGATTCCAATGAGCCAATCTTTATTACAAAGAATGGTGAAGGCGATTTAGTAGTAATGTCAATGAACCATTATTCAAAACTGCAACTCAAGCTCGATTTACTTTCTAAATTAGCTGTTGCTCAAAAACAAAAGTCAGCAGGCGATACCGGAAACAGCTTAAAAAATGTAATGACAAAAATCCGAACTATTATAAATGAGCAAAAATAATTTTAGCATTCGACTACTAAGCATTGCTGAAGAAGACTTCACTGAAATAATTTCATTCGTTGCTGCCGATAATGTTAAAGCTTCTGAGAATCTTGCCAACAAAATCGAAAAGAACCTCGAATTACTTTCTGAGAATCCTCTCTTAGGAAAAACACCAAGTGATTCTGATCTGAAATTACTTGGTTACAGATACCTAATAATTGAAAACTATCTGATCTTTTACACAATAGAACAAAGAACAATATTCATTCACCGTATTCTTCACGGTGCAAGAAATTATAAAACCCTTCTTTTGTAAACACCTTCAAGCAATATCGGCGTTGCGTTTAAGCGGACGCCAATAGGTTACCGATACAAATATTTACCCGCCGCTCTCTGTCGGGCAACGACTTATGCCGAAGGCATCCCTTCGGGATTGTTTATGTTTTTTTATTTACTTCCTTTCTTCAACTTTAACAACAATGATAAACTACAAATACTACGACCGACGGAATCTATCCCGCAGTAGTTTTGCGGGAACGTTTCGCTTGAGACGCGTGTTAGCCTTTGAAATTTAATTATTGACAATATATCATATCTGACATATTTTTACACCATGATAATTCAAGATAAACCTCTCATCTGGTTGCATGGAGAAATTAAAACTCCTCCATTTTCCTCCGCCGCACGGATAGAAACTGGATTTCTTTTCAGACTTCTTCAGATGGGAGAGAAATTGAAAATGCCACATTCGAGACCAATGCCAAGCATAGGTCCTAATTGCCATGAGTTGCGAATCAATGATGAAAGAAATACTTGGCGAATTATCTATAGAGTGGATGCTGATGCAATAATAATTCTTGAAGTATTTAAAAAGAAAACTCAACAAACGCCTCAGAATATTATAGATATATGTAAAAAGAGAATAAAGGAGTATGACAATGAATAAACAGAAACAAAAAAACTTAGAGAAAAAAGGATGGAAAATAGGTTCGACTGCCGAATTTCTCGGTTTATCTGCAGAAGAATCTTCATACATAGAACTAAAATTAAAACTCAGCACCAATTTAAGAAGGTTGAGAATAAAGAAAAAACTAACACAAGTTGAACTGGCAAAAATTATTAAATCAAGCCAATCGCGTGTAGCAAAACTTGAAATTGGTGATCCTTCTGTTTCTCTTGATCTCATTATTAGATCCTTATTAGCTATTGGCACATCAAACAAAGAAATCGCTAGAGCTATTTCTTCTTAATATTTTATGAAAGGCTAACGATGTGGTTTTAAGTTTACCACGTGTTTTTTGCGAGAAAATTAGTTTTGTACTTGCCTGCCATCTTTTAGGCGGATAATTTTTAAAAATTTATTTTTTAAAACAATCTTAACCTCTTAATCATCTTTACTACTAAATTCAATTACTGCGCAAATGCCGCTCTGAAAAGATGCGGTCGGGTGGAAAAGCTGGTTAGGCGTTTTCAGGATTCTTATTCTTTGTTGTAAATAACTGGCGTTTTATTTTTCCATTCTTGCCACATTTTGTCATTTGTAACTAGCTCTACAATAAAATGACTAACGTTTATTCTACTTGTTTTACCGGAATTAAATATTGGGCTTCGTACTTTGTTATTATGGATTACATATTCACTTTTTTTTTCTTCATCAAAAAGCGAATCGGGTCGAACTGCTACCCAATCAATTTTGTTTTTTGAATTTATTTTGTAAACAAGATGATTAGCAGATAGCATATTGTCTCTGTGAGGAGGCAAAGGGAAATATAATAATGAGAACACTAACTTTTCACCGATAGTGTTTACTTCTCTTATCTTTTTGTTTGTATATGCGGTTGTACTCATTAAGATAAACTTTGAATTCTGGTTTTGTGATTCTAATGCTTCAATTATTTTAACAACTGTATTGTAAACTAGTTTATGTGGAGGACCGAAAATACCCTTTAAGTTTATGTTGTGACCTAGACAGCAGATAACAAAATCACAGTCATAAACAAGCTCTTTGATTTGTGTAATCTCAAATTCATTTATACTGCCTCTTATTATCTCAATGCTATTATCATCTGAAATCTTGCTGGTTACGATAGCAGATTCTCGTGCAACTGCTCTAACTTTAATGTTCTTTTTAATAAGCTGTTGCACAACCAATTTGCCAGTTGCTCCACTCGCGCCTAAAACCAATGCTTTCATATAACCTCACATTGAATAAATTTATTATACGCCTAAACGGCGTGGCACTAAACCGCTGCTGAACGGTTTACGCTACTAATAATTTGTTTTATGCCGAAGGCATCCCTTCGGGACTGATTATACTTGTCCGCCGTTTTCTGGCAGATTATTTATTTACTTCTTAAAACTCCTTTCACTACAAAACTAAACTACAAACTTGCCCGCCGTCTTTTTGGCGGGTACGACCGACGGAATTTATCCCGCAGTTTTATTGCGGGAACAGTCGGTTTTGCCTGTCCCGACGCTCTTTGTCGGGGAGTTGCAGGTTAGCCCTTTTTATACTTCACTTAAGCCCATTGATTTTGCGTTAGGACAAATATTTTTTGCAAGACAACGATTACAAGCTATTTTTCGAAATATATAAAAAACACGAAACAACAGTAATCCCATTACTAACAAGAATATTATCAGTAGAGTAAATGAAAAATTAATGAACAAAAAAGGAAGAATAACTAATAACGGTAATACCTTTGCGGCTAAGTATAAATTATTATGACACAGAATGCCTTTACCACGATTTCCGAATTTACTTATGTCGCCATCTGTGAATATTTTTCTAGCAAGAATATTTAAGCCGGATATACAAAGCATATTTGGCTTCTTTGTATAAACACAATTTGGACATACCATAACTGGCATTAATACATACATTTGCAAAAAAGCAAAACTGATATAAACAGTTGAAATTATTTTACCAGAACCAGAAAAATTAAAGGCAAACAATATCCCAATGAAACCTAGAACATAATGCAATACTGTAACAAAATTATAGATAGCCACACTTATTAAAGGATAGCGATTATATACTGTATTTCCCATATTATTTTTCCTAACTTCAATTAGGGCTAACGACATTGTGCCTAAGCTGCTGCCCAGAGCTACAATACAGAATAGAACACAACTGCCAATGATTTAGTAAACTGTGCTTATCTTTCTTAACAAGCGCAGTTTACAGAATATTTATTTAGAATTAATACCTTTAGCAAAAACCTTTTTACGGAACGACTAACCCGAGAATATTTTAAATGCCGAGTGCGAACTCGCAGTCAGCTTGAGGCACTTGTTAGTTGGATTGTTATTAATCTAAAATTTTAATCTCTTCTTACTCTCTCAAAACAACCGAAATTTTTAACAGTGTTCCCATTTTGATCAAGGCTTATATATGTAACATTTACAGTATTTCCATCTTCCGAAAGAATTGCTTCTTCTTTTACACAAACCCGGCCATCCTTTTTAGCAATTCCTTCTATTGTATTGGAGTTAAGTAAACGATATGAAACAGTATCAGCAAAAGTAGTTCCATTAACCGGGTTATCTTCACCATTAAAAGTTCCCGAAAGTGAAATTATTAAAAGCTCCTCTTTGTCATTAATTAATTCTTCACGCATTGTTACATTGAAACCATCAGTCTCAATAGTAAGAGTCTGGTTTTTTGTTACTGGTGGAATATCTGATTTTGCTTTATTCAGTTTCCAAATACCATTAAAATCTAGGACAGACATTTTAAGTTTATTTTATATTAAGCCAACTAACGGCCTTGCGCCTAACGCGCCGCCCAGTATTTACCCGCCTCCGGCGGACAACAATGACGGTTTTGTCAACCAGCCTCGACTTGCCTTGCGGCAAGCGAGGCAAGGCGGGCGCAACTTTTATTTATACTTGCCCCGCGCTTTTTGCGGGGAATCAGTTTAAAGAACTAAATCATCTTTGAACAACAAACTATTTCTGAAATTTATCCGCCATCTTTTTGGCGGAAGCCAAACCCAATTGCGACTCAATTAGACCGCATCTTCACCGCGGTCGCCGTTGAGGCGCTTGTTATAAAGCGTTATTCTTTTTTTAACTGTGATTTGTAAATTTTTACAAAGATTATATTTATCATGATGATAGCTACTGAAACAAATACAACTATATAATAAGGCAGAAAAACAGTATTAGCTATTTTAAAAAGTATATATAAATAAGAAGCATAAAAGAAAGACCATTTTTGAATTTGATATGCTAATAAAGATTGCCTCTCATATTTTTTTATATACTTATCAGAAATGCTAAGTATATCATTTATGTTTTCCAAACTTTCTTGTATTTCTTCTTTTGTCCACAATTCATTCATAGATTTTTGCAGTGTTACGACACCACTCTGTGCATTATCAAATAATTCTTTACGCTTTTTCTGCTTGATACGTTCAGTCGCAGTATAATAAGCTGAATTAATTTTTTCTTGTCTAAAAAAACCAGCAAGAAAACTAATTAAGAATAAAATCCAAGATAGAATTATTAAGAAAAAAGCAGAATATTCTTTTGTTGAATCATAAGTTTGAATACTTAGAGACAGTGCTGCTAGAATCACTCCGAGGAAATAATAATCAAATTTAGTTTGCAAGTCTCTCTGATAAATAAAAGCTTCTTTGTAAGTATAATCTTCGTTCATATTATTAGCTTTATAACGACGTTGCAACTAAAGCGCCGCCCATAACTACTATGACGCTTTTGGCAATCACCCTTTTTGTTTAAAAACTGACTTCGTTTTATAAATCAACTTTAACAACATACTTACTCTGAAAAGCTAAACTCAATTACCACATCAAACGACTGTGTCGAAGACGCGGTCGCTTTGAGTTGCTGGTTATGTTTCATTCGTAAGGATGTTTCTTGATTACTATTTTATATTTTTTACAATATTCAAGAAGTTTTATTCTTAATAGACAGCCAATATCATCAAGATATAATTTCAATTCATCAAAATGCTTTCTAGGATATAGCTCATACATTTCTGGTTTCTCTGAGTCTTGTTCAATATTTTTAATACGAATCTGTCGAATTCGAAGACAACCACTTTGGTTATGGTCATAATAGCTAATTGAAGAAAGCTGAAAGGTCAAATACATTTTTTTATTTTTCTTGGTATCGTCTTCTCCAGGATGCGCAGAAACACGATGTCGTATTTTGGCTATATATTTCTTACAATCTTCAAATTGGTTTCTACGTTTCTTCATATCGTCATTTTCAAAACTAGACAAGGATTGCTCTAATAAGACAATGCAAGAATACATCAATGAATAGGCTGAAATAGCCGAAGAACATAATACAACCTCAGGCATTGCGTGATTTTTCTGAATATCCGCTCTTTGTCCCAATCGAAGAAAATATTCGAAACTTTGCAATGAACCAAGTGCATAACCATAATAATATATCACAGTATGTAGTTTTAGATAAATTGTTGTTAGTAGCTCGTTGTGGCTGAAAATTGGATTAAGTATTTCATTAACGGTATTTGTTAGATTAGATATTTTATCTTCGTCAAAGTTGAAGATTATATTCCGTGGATTTCTTAAAACTTTTTCAACCATATTTTATATTCGCCAATATCTTTGAAACATAACGACGTGGTTTTTAAGCCGCCGCCCAGAATTTACCCGCCGTTCTTTTGGCGGGCAGCTATGCAGCTTTGAACTTGTCCCGCAGTTCTTTTGCGGGGCTGCCCGTGTTGAGCGGCTTGTTATAAATGTGGACTTAAGAAATGGAGATAATTAACCTTTTCCTAAGACCAAGTTCTATTATTCTATAAAAAGTAGAAATCTGTATATCACTTTTGCCAGCTTCTATTCTTGAGATATAACTTTTCTTGGTCCCGGTTTTTTCAGCAAGTTGCTCTTGCGTCAACTTCGCTTTTGTTCTTTCTTCTCTGAGCATTTCACCCAATCTGAACGATATTGAATCAGATTCAAACTTATCTCTCCGTTCGCTTCCTTTTTTCCCGTATTGTTTATCTAAATGCTCTTCGAATGTAGTTATCTTTTTCATTTTCTTTTCCTTTCAGACTTTTCTATAAAATATTCTTCTTTCAGTCTTATTCCAAGTTCCAGTTCATTCTTCGGAGTTTTATCAGTCTTTTTGATAAAGCCATTAATTAGAATTACTAAATTACCTTCATCAAAAAAGCTGAATATTCGGATATTACTTTTGTGTGTTAATACTCTAACTTCATATAAGCCATCAGTTCCTTCCAAATACTTTAGAAACTTGATTGGAACTCTTTCAACATTTCTAATCAGATCAAGAACAAAGTCAATCTTTTCTTTTGTTTTTAGATCTTGCTCAGAATAGAAGTCTAAAAAATAATCGCCGAAGAATAATATTTTTCTTTTCACAATTGAAAGATAACTAATTAGTTAACCAGCTCAAAATCATTTTTTCAAAGAACATACACTTATAACTATTAATTAACCCGCCAGAGGATAACTTATCCATAGTGTATTATCTACCGGCATTTATTTAGTTTATAAATTAAAATCATAATTTCCTTGCTTGATAACATTCCATCTACAAAATACTATCCAAAGGACTTTTTATACCCATCACAGTTTTTAGAACATGTGTATATATCATTGTTGTTTTCACACTTTTGTGACCTAGGATCTCTTGCAATGTCCTAATATCATGTCCTGCATCTAAAATGTGAGTTGCAAAGCTATGCCTAAATGTATGCGGACTTCCTGGTTTATCAATTCCACATTTAACAATAGCTTCTTTAACCTTTTTCTGTACTACACTTTCATGTACATGATAGCGGAACTTCATCTTGGTTTTTTCATCATAAATAAACGTCTGAGAAGGAAATACAAATTGCCAGCCTGGTTCTTTGTCTGCATTTGGGTACTTGTTTTTTAATGCATAAGGTAAAACAGTTCTGCCAAATCCATTTTTTAAATCACTGCTATGAATGTTCTTAACTTTTTCAATTTGTTTTTCTAATGGAAGTAATAATTTTTGAGGTAATAATGTTATTCTATCTTTCTCACCTTTTCCATCACGTACTATAATTTGATTCATCCCAAAATCAACATCTTTAATTCTCAGGTTTAAGCATTCATTTAACCGCATTCCAGTTCCATATAACAGGCTAACAATTAATTTAGGAATTCCTTCTAAATTTTTTATGATTGAAGCGGCTTCATTCCTAGAAAATACAACTGGTAAATGTTTGATCCTTTTTACGTTTTTAACTTCTGAAATCCAACCAATTTCTTGCTTGATAATTTTTTTGTATAAATAAAGAATTGCCTGTAAAGCTTGATTCTGAGTAGAGCTTGATACATGCCTCTCGACAGCAAGATAGTTTATAAACTTTTGTATTTCTTCTTTACCTAATTCGGAAGGATGTCTTTTATTGTTGAAAATAATAAATTGCTTTATCCATGAGATATAGCTCTCTTCTGTTTTTCGGCTATAGTGGTTTGCGCGAAGAGTAATTCGGACTTGCTCTAATAATTTAATTTTTTTCTTACTTGCGGCCCTTTCATAAAGCATTTATGGATTCTCCCTAAACCCGATTGAAATTTAGATTAAATTAAAATTGTTGTCAAGAATTATGTAAGCAATAAATTAAAGAGCCGAGTGCTGTGTTATAATTTGTTAGTTAAAAATAAAATTGAGTTATCAACTTCCCTTAGTTGATTTAACCCAATCAACCATCATAATAAGAATAGCAAAGGAACCAAGTATTGCTGGAATGTAATAAACTCCTTCATAATTTAATCCGCTAAACCATGAGCCAAATACCGGAGTACCAAGCCATGCACCAATCCATCCAAAAATTACTTTTGCAAGAAATGAATTCATGCCAGGTTTTACGTAATACTTAAATCCGAAATGGAGAATTGCGGAAACTACAACACTAATAATCAGCAAAATGAGAAATGCAACAAAGCTCATTTGAACCTCCTCTTATTGTGTTAAATATTTTTAAACACAGCACTCGTAGAGAAGTTGTAGTAAGATAAGAAAATAGTTACAAGTTTAATAGAGGTGAATTATATCTTTGAATCTTTTATAATTTTATGCTTCTTTATCACATTCCCTAGAAAAGAACCTACTAACCCACCAAAAAATGCTGTAATAAAAAATATCAATGTTAATTCAACAGGAAAAAGATTATGCACTTCTCGAGTATCAAAAAAAATTCTAAGAATAGCCATCACTTCAAACGAACAAATAATAGCTAAAGAATTTTCTATTAAAGATAATGAATTAAAATATTTTAGTAATAGAGAGATGAGTAAACTCGAGCAAGCTACATAATACCAAAATGCAATATCACGTGATTCAATATCTTTAAATTGTAACATTGCAAAAAGTAAATAAGTTAATAATATGGTTACCAGTCCTATCACTATTTGGATCAATTTGTTTGAAGGCATCGGATAGATGGCGGGCAATTGTTTCGCTTTCAATTTTTCATCTATATTTACTCTTGCACCCGTTACTGAGTCAATAAAATATATTTCTCCTTCCTTTGATGTTATTCTTTTAAGTGTCATATAAATGTTCTCCATTTTAATATTTTATTAACTATTCAACAGCATTTATTTAAAATGTTAAGCTTAAATTTTGGTCTTTTATTACTTCCAAAGAAACGAAAATGATGGTAACTAAAATCTTTTTAGTGTTGCACTATTTTTACTAATGATTCAAATTCGGATTTGCTGAACTCATCAGTTATTGCTTTACTCTTTCGGGAAAAATGTAAAGATATATCCCCTATCATTGCATATATCATGGATGATTTTCTCGGAAGATCCCACCGTACTTTTACAACCCATTCAGATTTACTAAGAGGTAGCGCTTTGATTATAATTCCTTCACTTCCTTTTGGAACTGATGGGAAATCCATCAGTGATTTGATCCTTAGACCAATGTGTGTATCTGCCTCTTCTTTTGTGAAATAGATTCTTTGCACAGAATTATACCTCCTAATATTTTGCAATCTAAATTATAATCGAACAAATTACTACACCAACTATAAAAAGAAAAAGATTAGAAGAATAAAAAATAGATTACTAGATATACATCAATTAGAGAATTGGAAGAAAAATACTATTTCAATGTAAGAATTATCTTATGAATAAATAAAATTATTTTTTGTAAGTAGCCAGCAGATATTCAGCAACTGCATCTGCTTCTTTCGGTTTGAGTCCTTGATTCGGCATGGCGGGATAATCCGGATTAATTTTAACGGGATTCAAAATATATTTAATAAGCAGATCTTTCTTTCCAACATACTTAGGTAATGTTTGGTTGTAAGGCGGACCAACAATTTTCTTATCAAAGTTATGGCATGCAATACATCTTCCGTTATAAATATCGGCACCGCTTATAACTGCTTCGCCAAGTCCAAGTTTTTCTTTTACACCTGCTTCGAAAGCATTGTAATTGGAAGCAAGAATTGCAAATTGTTTTTTTGTCGATACGTCAAATGAATATTGGTCGCGGATAATCAAAATGAAAACTACAATCATCATTAAGAATAGTGATGTAGTGCTGTACTTTGCATCTGATTGCTTTATCATTAAATAATAAAAACTGCTGACAAGAAGAATTAAACATAAAGCCGCTGCGGAATAAAGAAATACATTATAAGAAAGAGAATATCTTGATCGTACCATAACCGATAATACGATGAAGCACAGTAATAGAATCATCGATATCAATCCCCTGTTAAGCAAAAATTCTCTTAAATTATTTTTGTGCTCTATGCTGATTTCGGTGATTTCAGAATTAGTCCTAAAGTAACGATAAAGAATCATTCCTGAAGTTATAGTTACAGAAAGAGAAATGAATTGTAAGAAGAAGACAAATGAATCAAGCGAGAAAATAACCTGCCAAATATTTTGAATATCATTCCATCGTGAAGTATCAGTTGCAAGCTGAACTGCAAAACTAAAAAGGTAAATCGAAATCAATAAGAAGATAAAAGCAAACTGTCCTGATTTTCCGAAAAGTTTAACTGCCTTACTTCGTTTTTTATTTTTCTTTAAATCACTTTCAGCAATATGAGATTGACCGTAGTTTAATGAATTTAGATCAAAGAAAAATCCGTTTTTGTATGAATGAACCAGCAGAATAGCATTAAACAGAAACAAAGCAGAAACAAATAAATATCCTTCTGCACTTGAACCGGTGCCGTTTAATAATTGTGCGTATCCAAACATACAGCTTAGAAGCGGAACCAATCCTAAACCAATTGCAATAACTCTATTGAAAGTGACCGATTCGATTATTTCTTCGGCAAGTTTGTAATAAGTTTCATCTTTCTTAATTAATGCCCGCTTTCTGAAATACAATGAGAAAGCCAAACTTCCGAAAAGTAAGCCTGTATAAGAAACAAAAATAACCTGAGCCGCAACAATCAAATATTTTATCAGCACCATGTGGTGCGCCGATTGCGGCAGAACCGCTTTATCTAATATTTCCATACCGGTTAAATTTCTTTAAGAAACAATTTATCAATTGATATTGCTAATGAAACTATTAATACATACAAATTTAAACTTAAAAATATTTTTCGGCATAACGCACGTTCAATATATTCTGAAAGCATATCTTTAGTTTTCCATAAAAGCCCGAAGCCGAGAAGCATCATAAAAATTACTGTATAAAGATTAATAGAAAAATTAAAAAACGGAATGAGCATACAGCTTGTTGCAAGTGCGGCAATCCATGCAAAAGTAATTCTTCCAAGCTGGAAGTTTGAAAATAATTTTGTGAGCGTTGGAAAACCGGCTTGCTCGTAATCTTTTCCATAAATTAAAAGTAATAACCAAAAATGCGGTATCTGCCAGATAAAAAAGAAAAATGCAAGCGAAATAACTTTCATATCAAAAACATTTCCGCCGGCGGCAGCCCAGCCGATCATTGGCGGTATTGCACCAATAACTGAACCGGGAACTACGGCAAGCGCATATCCTCTTTTTAATGGCGTGTAAATTAAATTATACCAAACCAAAGCAATTATTCCAAGAACCAACGCTGTTAGGTTAGATGAAAAGTAAACGATTGCCAATCCGGCAATACATAATATTATTGAAACAGAAATTGCATAATTAGCATTTACACGCTGCGATGGAATCGGTCTTCCTTTTGTTCTGTCCATCAACGCATCATATTTTCTTTCTTGATAATGATTCAATGCCGATGAGCCGCATGCTAATAGAAAAACTCCCGCTGCCGCGAACAGCATTGTAAATTCTATTTTTGCCGCACTAAGTATGTATCCAACCGAAGTTGAGAATGCAACGAAGAACGTAATCCGCACTTTGCCGAGTTCTAAAACTACTGCAATATGTTTTTTTAGTTCTTTCAATTTTGCATTTTTGACCTCCCCCTTCGTCCCCCTCCTTGGTAAGGAGGGGGAATTAAAGGGGGTAGTTAATTAAAGTTATTTGACTATACCGGGATTATTAATTTGTTGAGTTTTATTTAGCCATGTATAAAAATCATTTCCGGATAAAACTTTTACTTTGGTATACATTGCAGAGTGAGACAGTCCGCAATACTCGGCACAAGCCACATCATAAGAATCGATTACTTGAGGCGTAAAGTATAAATGAGTTTTCTTGCCAAACATTATATCTTCTTTTATTCTGAAAGCAGGAATATAAAAAGCATGATTCACATCTTTAGATTCCATTTCGAGATCAACAGCTTTATTTACAGGCACATACAGTGTATCGGATTGTTTACCATTTTTATATTCAAAAGAAAAATGCCACATTCGTGCATTTACTTTTATTACAAGCGGATCTTTAGGAATCTCTCTCAATTCTCTAAAACTTGTATAACCGAAATAGAACATAGAAAGAACCAGAACAGTCGGAATTGCAATCCAAATGATTTCGAGCCATATATTGCCATGTATATCTACCGGTTTGTGTCCTTTTTTACGATTATACTTGAACACAAAGTAAATCATTGTTGCAGTGATTCCTAAAAGAAGAATAACTGCAATTACTATTATGTACAACATTACAAAATCTACTGATTCAGCATGTGCTGTTGGAGCCGGACTCATTAATTCCTCAGCGATAAATAAAATCTACAAACGTTAAAATAAATATTACAAGAAGCGTGAAACCGCTTAATGCAAGAAACACTTTGAAAATTTTTTCTTCGAACTTTATATGCATAAAAATATTTATAACAAGAGCCGATTTAATTGCTGCAATTAACAAGGCTATAAACAGCGTGTACTTTCCTAAACTAATACCCGCAATAGTAACCGTAATAGAAGTAAGTGCAAGCAATGCAAGCCATACAACAATGTAAATTCCAAATCCGGTTTGATGATTATGATTTTCCTTACTTTGCATCCACTTTCCTTTTATTGAATTAGATAGAACAACGGGAATAAGAAAATCCAAATTAAATCTACAAGGTGCCAGTACAAACCGGAGTTTTCAAGTTTAACATAATTATCGGAACTAATTTTATTTTTCATTATGAGATAAAGCATAAACGAAAGCATAAACATTCCAACTAAAACGTGAAGACCATGAAGTCCGGTCATAACATAGTATAATCCAAAAAACAAAATCTGTCCGTTTGGTCTTTCAAGAAGTTCTTTTGAACCGGGATAAATTCCATGAGAAAATTTTGTTGACCATTCGAAATATTTATTTACCATAAACATCAAAGCAAAAACTAATGTAATGAAAATCATCAGCATCGAAAGAAATTTATTTCCTTTTTGCAAAGCAGTAATAGCAAGCGCAACAGTTAAACTGCTTGTAAGAAGAATTATTGTATTAAGTGTACCCACAGTTGTATTTAATTCCATTGCCGCATAGTGAAACTGATCCGGATATTGATAACGGTAAACAGCATAAACTAAAAACATTCCGCCAAATAAAAGTACTTCTGTAAATAAGAACAGCCACATACCCATTTTTGCACCAACATCATCGCGGTGAACATGATGAATTGCAGTATCGTGATGATTACTCATTCTTCATCTCCCCTGCCCAAGGCTGGCAAGCCTAATTGGCTGAAATCATACGGCTCATGTGTAATTGTTGGAATCTCATGAAAATTTTCCATCGGCGGCGGTGAAGAAATATGCCATTCAAGTGTAACTCCGCCCCAGGGATTTGATGTTGCCTTCTTGCCTTTTACAAGTGCATGAATTAAATATCCAACGATAAAGAAAATCGTTCCGGCTAAAATCCATGAGCCGTAAGTTGAAATTTCTTGATAAGGTGTGAACTGCGGAAGATAATCATAGTATCTTCTTGGCATTCCCATATAACCCATAATAAATTTTGGGAAGTATAGCATATTGAATCCAACAAAGAAAAGTGCAACAGCAATGTTTGCCAATTTCTTGTTATACATTTTTCCAAACATTTTTGGAAACCAGTAATGAAGTGCACCAAAAAATATTGTTCCGGTTCCGCCAAACATTACGTAGTGGAAATGCGCAACTACAAAATATGTATCTGTAACATGAATATCGGTTGCAAGTGAGCCGAGAACCAATCCGGTTAAACCGCCAATTGAAAACAAGAAAATAAAATTCATTACCCAAAGGAACGGTGTTTGCGGATCAATCGAACCTTTATACATTGTTGCAACCCAATTAAATATTTTCACTCCGCTCGGTAATGCAACAATGAAAGTGAGTAATGAAAAAATCCATCTTGCAGTATCACTCATTCCGCTTGTAAACATATGATGGGCCCAAACAAGATATCCGATAAATGCAATTGCAAGTGACGACATTGCAATTTGTTTATACCCAAAAATTGTTCTGCGTGCAAATGTTGGTATAATTTCGGAAACAACTCCCATTGCCGGAAGAATCATAATATAAACTGCGGGATGAGAATAAATCCAAAACATGTGTTGAAATAAAATCGGGTCGCCGCCAAGAGCCGGATCGAAAATTCCAACACCAAATGCTCTTTCTAGAATTACAAGCACAATTGTAATTCCAACAACCGGTGTTGCAATAATTTGAATCCATGCAGTTGCATAAGTTGCCCAAACAAACAACGGCATTTTGAAAAACGTCATGCCGGGTGCTCGCAGTCTGTGAGTTGTAGTAACGAAATTAATTCCGGTAAGAATTGATGAGAATCCTAAAATGAAAGCGGCAAACAAAGTAAGAGAAATATTTGTAGTGCTTCTAATACTGTAAGGAATATAAAATGTCCAGCCTGTATCTATTGGTCCGCCCGGTAAAAATAAAGATACCAAAGCTAATATCGCACCTATTACATAAATGTAGTAAGAAAGTAAATTCAATCTTGGAAATGCAACATCTCTTGCACCAATTTGAATTGG
>Ga0233420_10000268_pt1 | contig 23340 bp, 19 predicted proteins | sample Watercolumn_Mata_4_FD_183009 | JGI IMG/M metagenome (GOLD analysis project Ga0233420, IMG submission 183009) | Freshwater microbial communities from Lake Matano, South Sulawesi, Indonesia - Watercolumn_Matano_2014_102_MG | ecosystem: Environmental > Aquatic > Freshwater > Lake | place...
GCCGGGGTGCTCGAGGTGGGGCCGCCACGAAGGGGGTCAGGGAGCGCTCGAAAGCCCATAAGCCAAACCCCACGAGCATCGCCACAAGTCCCGCCTTCCGCAAGGTACGCATTGCCAGTTCTCTCAGTCGGTGACAACTTCCAGACCCATATGCTAACGCCCGTCCCTCCATGGCCGCCAGGGGTCGTGCCCCGGCAGGGTACCGGTACCAGGCAGACGCATGGACTCACCCGTCTTGGTTTCGCGTCGTCGGACCGACATCCACACCCCTTGGCTTGTCCCGGAATTTTTCTATTTCGCCATGCCGCGGAGTCTGGCAACGTGCTAGGGTATAGGGCGGGACGTCGCTTCGCCATGCGCGGGGACGCGGCATCCAAGGCACCTGCCCTATGGCCCTGGGCGCGATTCAACCTAGATTCCTCTGTTGGACGCGCTCGAGTGTGTGGCCAAAAAGCCGGCTGGCAAGGCGCGACGACGCAGCAGGGCCATCCCCTGGAAGGAGGAGCCACGCCGCCAGGCGGTTTTTTGGCCGTGCACTCGGGTGCGTAGCGCTCTCACCCAAGAGGCGGGAGCCCGTAATACGGCAAATACCAAGCGCCGCGTAGTCTTCATGCCATTTGAGAAGCGGTCAACAGAGGAATCTAGGTTCAATTGACTCGGGAGATAAATCATGTCCGCATTCGGTTCGTTCGTTCTCTTTCTGCTGATTTTATCCATCGTGCTGGTGGTCCTGAGCGTCAAGTTCGTGCCGCAGGGCATGGCCTACACCGTGCAGCGCTTCGGCAAATATACGATGACCCTGACGCCCGGGCTCAACGTCATCATGCCGATCATCGACCAGGTCGGCGCCCGCATGAACATGATGGAACAGGTTCTGGATGTGCCCTCGCAGGAGATCATCACCAAGGACAACGCCATGGTGCGGGTCGACGGCGTGGTGTTCTACCAGGTCATCGACGCGGCGCGAGCGGCCTATGAGGTGAGCAGCCTGGAGTACACCATCCTGCAATTGACCATGACCAACATCCGCACCGTGATGGGCTCCATGGATCTCGACGAGTTGCTCTCCAAGCGCGACGAGATCAACTCCCGGCTGCTGGCGGTGGTGGATGATGCGACGACGCCCTGGGGCGTGAAGGTGACACGCATCGAGATCAAGGACATCAAACCGCCGCAGGATCTGGTGGACTCCATGGCGCGCCAGATGAAGGCCGAGCGCGACAAGCGCGCGGCGGTGCTGGAAGCCGAGGGCCTGCGTCAGGCGGCGATTCTGCGGGCCGAGGGCGAAAAGCAGGCGGCGGTGCTGGAAGCCGAGGGACGCAAGGAGGCCGCGTTTCGCGAGGCGGAGGCCCGCGAGCGCTTGGCTCAGGCCGAGGCGCGCGCCACCCTGATGGTATCCGAGGCGATCGCCAAGGGCGACGTGCAAGCCATCAATTACTTCGTGGCTCAGAAATACGTGGAGGCCCTGCAAAGCCTCGCTTCCGCCGAGAACAACAAGATCATCCTGATGCCGCTGGAATCCTCCAGCGTCATCGGCGCGCTGGGCGGCATCACCGAGCTGACCCGCCAGACCTTCACCAAAAAGGACGCCTAAGCCATGCCCTTCGACATCATCTTCTGGCACTGGTGGTCGCTGGGCGCCCTGCTGCTGATCGTGGAGCTGCTGGCGCCCGGCATGTTCTTTCTGTGGATGGGCGAGAGCGCCTTCGTGGTCGGTGTCGTGCTCTGGCTGTTTCCCGGCATGGATGAGGAATATCAGGTCATGCTGTTCTCGGTGCTGTCGGTCGTCAGCATCGTCCTCGCCCGCCGGTTCCTCAAGCGCCGCCCCATAGAGTCCGACCGCCCCTTCCTCAATCAACGCACCGCGCAGTACATTGGCCGAGTCTTCACCCTGGAGGAGGCCATCGTCAACGGCCGGGGCAAGATCCGCGTGGATGACTCGACCTGGCGGGTCGAGGGCGAGGATTGCCCGGCCGGCGCCCGGGTGCGGGTGATCGATGCCGAGGGGGTCATCCTGAAGGTGCAAGCCATCGACTGACGCCGACATGTACCCGCCTTACAGCGGCCACCACAACCTCGGCGATCATTCCACCGCCCCCTGCGTCTGAATGTTTGTTTAAGGGCATCGTCATTGCGCGACACCCTGGCCATCAGGATGTTCAGCGCGGCAAGCCTTCCTGGGCGATGCGGGCGGCCGTCATGAAGCGCGTGAGCTGTCTCTCGAACTCGGCGAACAGGATGCCGAGTTCGGTCTGTTCCGCCAGGATGGCCTCTTCGAGGCTATGGGTGGCTTGAATCAAATCGGCGGCGGCAACATATCCCAGTGCCCCCTTCAGCGAATGCAAACGCCGCGCCGCCGTCGTCCGGTCGCCTCGATCCAGATCGGCCCGTGTCGCCGGCGCCGCTCCGGCGAAGTCATTGACGATCTGCCGCAGCAACTGCTTGACCAAGTCAAGGTCCCCGCCCAGCGCGTACGCCGCCTTCTGGAGATCCAGATCCTCGAGGATGGGAAAAGCCGGGGCTTCTTCGACCATGGCGCCGGTCAGTTCCAGGGTAGGATTCGTGGTCCAGCGGAGCAGCATCGCCACCAGTTCGTCCTTGTCCACCGGCTTGGCGAGGAAATCATTGCAGCCAACATTCAGCGCCGCCTGCCGCTGTTCGGGCAGCACACCGGCGGTGAAGGCGATGACCGGCAATTCCCATAGGCCGAGCTCCTCCCGAATCGCCCGGGTGGCGGTGGTACCATCCATGACCGGCATCTGCAAGTCCATCAGCACCGCGTCCGGCCGTTCGCCGCCCGCCGCGCGGAGGTGATCCAGAGCCTGCTGCCCATCCACGGCCTCGGTGACGTTGGCGCCCTCCTTCGCCAGCATCCGCCGGACGATCATCCGGTTGGTCTGGGTGTCGTCCACGACCAGGACCCGCAACCCGGTCAGCCGTGGTTCGCGCGGGTGGGTCGGCAACGTCAGGGTGACGGGCTCAGGGCGCTGTTGCCGGGAGCGCTCGAACGGCAGCGTGAACCAGAAGGTACTGCCCACGCCGGGCGTGCTGTCGACGCCGATTTCTCCCCCCATCAACTCAACCAGTCGCTTGCTGATCGATAATCCCAGTCCCGTTCCGCCGTAACGCCGCGTGATGCTCGCATCGGCCTGGGCAAAGGGCTGGAATAGGGTGGTCAGCTTGTCCGGGTCAATGCCGATGCCGGTATCCTTCACCTCGAAACGCAGGCACGCCGCCGCTTCCGTGATCGACACCGGCAGAACCCGTACCTGGACCTCCCCCCGCTGGGTAAACTTGATCGCGTTGCCGATCAGGTTGCCCAGCACCTGCTCGATCCGAAGGCTATCGCCGACCAGGGCGCCGGAAATGTCAGGCGGCGTGTCGATGCGCAAGTCCAGCCCCTTGGCTCGGGCGGTGACGCCGAGCAGACTGCCCATCTGCGCAAGCGGCGGCCCGAGCATGAAGGGCTGGGGATCGATCCGTAGTTGTCCGGCCTCGATCTTGGAAAAATCGAGGATGTCATTGAGGATGGCCAACAGCGAGCGTCCCGATTGGCGAATGCGCTCCACCATCTCGCGCTGCCCGGAGGCGAGCGGTTCGTCCTCCAGCAACTGCGCGAGTCCCAGGATGCCATTCATCGGCGTGCGGATTTCATGGCTCATGTTGGCGAGAAACTCGCTCTTGGCGGCGTTGGCAGCCGCCAATTCGGCGGTACGAATGGCCACCTTCTCTTCCAGGGTGGCGTTGGCATCCCGCAAGGCGTCCGCGGCTCGCCTGGGTTCGGTCATGTCCATGACGGTCGCCTGCGCATACACAATATCCCGCACGGTGAAGGTCGCCAGGGAGACATCGATGGGGAAGCAGGAGCCATCCTTGCGCTGCCCCTGGAGATTCAGGCCCGTCCCCATGGGTCGCATGGCCTCTGCCGGCGGCTGCCGCAGGTAGTCCCCCCGCAGTTGGGTGTGTATTTCGCGGTGAGCCGGCGGGACGAGTTTCTCCAGCGGCTGGCCGATGAGTTCCGCGTTCTCGTAGCCAAACATCCGCTCCAAAGCGGTATTGGTCATGCGGATGACGCCCGCGCGGTCGACCAGGAGGAGACCGTTCGGGGTGGTTGTGACGATCGCCTGCAGCAGAGCCTGGTTGCGCTTGAGTTCATCGGTGCGCTTTTCGACGAGGTCTTCCAGGTGTTGCCGATATTGTTCAAGGGCGGTTTGCATGCGTTTGCGTTCGCTGATATCCCGCGAGGCGCAGAACAGCAGGCGTTCATCCTCGATGCGGGTGGCGTGAGACGTCACCTCGACATCGATGACGGCGCCGTCCCGCCGCCGATGCCGGGTTTCGAAAGTCAGGATATCCTCCGCCGCGAATAGCTCGGCGAGTTTGCGATCCAGTTCCTCGGGCGTGAACAGGGCATCCCACCGCGACACGTGGAGGCCAGTCACCTCTTCGGTAGCATAGCCCAGGCCATGAGCGAAGGATTCGCTGGCGAGGACGATGCATCCCTCGTCATTCAGGATGTGCACACCGTCCGAGGCGACGCTCAGCAACTCCTTCATGCGGGTGGCTTCAGCCCGGGCTTGCGCCTGGCTGTCGAGCAGAGCTTGTTGGTCTTGTTGGCGCTGGGTGATATCCCGCAAATACGCGACAAAGACATCGCCGGTCTGGCTATGGGCGACCTCTATCGCCAGTTCCACGGGAAATTCCGTGCCATCCTTATGGATGGCTTCGATTTCGAAGCGCTGGTGCAGCACGGGTCCTTCCCCGGTTCTCAGATAGTGCCGCATGCCGCGCTCGTGGGCTTCCCGATACCGGTCGGGCACAATGGTTTCGCTCAGCCGGCGACCGATCGCCTCGGCGCGTGAAAACCCGAAACATCGCTCGGCCGCGGGATTGAATTCGACGACGTGGCCCGATGCATCGATGACGATGATGCAATCCAGAGCGGCATTCACGGTGGCGCGGTGGAGCGAGAACAGGGCTTCTTCTTTCTGCCGCTGCCGGGCGCGGTGAAAACTGAAGGCGGCGGTGAGCAGCACGGCAGCAATGAATACCGGCAACAGTCGCAACAAGATGGCGTACAGGTGTGAATTCAGAATGCCGGCGGATAGCCAGGAAACCAGCCACCAGCGTGGCGCTTGTCCCAGTTGCGCGCCAAACGGCGCCGCCCGCGGGTCGAAGGCGGTCCAGGTCCATAAGCCCCGGTCATCACGGAGGCTGGCTTGATCCGTCCGGTTCATGGTCTGCCACAACTCGGGATGGCGCTGGGCGAAAGTATCTCCCCCTCCACGCTGATGGGCCCATTCATCGGCGGGGGCTGCGGCCCGCAACCAATGTCCATCGCCATCCAGCCACAATAGCCGGCTACCCGTGAAATGTTGTCTGGGTAGTTTCTCCAACAGGGTGGCGGCATGAAGGTTGATGACAAGTAGTCCGCGCCGGCGTCCTTCCGTGTCCCGCACCGGCGTGGCGAAGCGAAGGGTGGGTCGGATAGGCTGTTCGATCTCGCCATGTTCCATATTGAGATCCAGAGGCGACAGGTAAACCTGGCCCACCGACAGTCCCATGCCCTCGCGGAAGAAATATCTCTGTGATTTGTCTTGCAGGTCACTGGCGGCGAGCGGCGCCGGCTCGCCATCGCGGCGATCGACCCGCACCTGTTCATGGCCGTTCTCGTCGATCCAGCGGGCTTTATCGAAATCCCGGTTACGCAGTAGCAGGGTCAGGAGAGCTTCTTCGAGGCGCGCTCGGCGGGCCGGCGTATTCTCGGCCAACACCGGGGCCAGAGCTGGGTCCTTGGCCAACGCCAGGATTTTTTCCACGCCATTGGCGAAATCCTCCTGGATGATGGCCAACCGAATTGACAGCACGGCCGCCTGCTCGTTACGCGCCCGGCTTAATTCGGAATCCAGCATCAAGTGGACTGACCAGACCAGCAGCAATGTCAGCAGTAACAAACTGGGCAGGAAAGTTGACGCGAAGCGCCGACCGACGCTCGAGTGTGCGAATTCAGGGATTGGCATGGTGTGGAATCCGGTTTTCTCGCGTCAATGGTGTGACCTGGTCCCAGAAAGTTGGCTGGCTATTGATTCACAAGGCTTCCTCGTTTGCAAATGCATAATCCTAGGAGCCTGTCCGAGAATGCAATCTCTGAAAAAACTACCACAACATATAGTACTGATACATTAAAATGGACAATATATGTAGTGGTTAGAATTTTGGATTATGAGTTCTCGGACAGCCTCCTAGAAACGGCAGTTGGGCGTGTTCGAGAGCGCGGTTCCCGAGCTGTCCGGCAAGGCGCGACGACGCGCAGGGCAGCGGCCTCAGCCATCCGGCGAGCTCCAGCCACAAGGCACTACTAGTCATCGCAGGCACTTAAGTATCGGACGAAGCGGCCTGCCGGCAGGCAGGTCAACTGCCGTTTCTAGGATTATGGCCCCGAAGGCCTTGCCCTACTTCGATTGTGGGCCTGGGGGACGAATCCGGGACAGTGGAATCAATGCGCCAACCAGTCCTTTACATCGCTCAACAACTTGTCAGGCATGGTCCAAGACACCATGTGCCCACTCTCGGGATACGACGGATATCGTATATCCAGGGACTGGGAAGCGGGCTGTCCGTTCGCGGTTTTCATTTGAATTTTCAAATGTCCGTCGCACAACGGGTTCGAGCAGGTTCTATCCACGTTGATGGCTGCCACCAAGTCCTTGTAGCGGAGGAACGAGGGTGGGATCGCATCCGAATAAATGACCAGATCCTTGCGGGCATCAGTCAAGAGTACTTTGACCAATGGGAGATTCCTGAGAAAAAGCTCGCCATAGGTGGTGGCGACAGGACTTACGGCGTATTTGGCCTTCAAGGCCGAGTTTGCATAGAAGGTGTTGAAAGCATCATCGTTGCAACTCGTGAAATAGGCATCCCACCGATTCAATGTCCCCAGCTTCTGCTCCAGGGTCGGCCCATGGAGGAGGTTCTCCATGACAGTGCTTGCTTGCGCTGTGATGCCGGTCGCCGTGGGGTCTTGATAGCTGGCCAAATAGATAGGATTCCAGAATCCACATCCGCTCGGTAAGGCTCATGCTTTGATATTTTCGGCTATTCATGAGCCTTTCCAACTCCGATCGGGTCGTTGTGGTCTTGTACGCCTGAACGCGCTGACCGCTGTGCAGGGGAACGATGGCGGCCGGGTCATAATCCAGCAATTCCGAAAGCGTTGGATAATCCAGCAAGCGGAGGTCGACGGCCAATAACAGGTACACATCGGAAGCGACCAACCAATTGTACTGATAGGAATTGCGGCCGGCCTGTAAGTGGGTCCATGGTCTTCGGCCGCGTGTTCCATGACATCAACCCGTTGCTGGTGGCGCAGCTGGGACCGCCATTGAAAAACACAAACGTCGGCTTGCTTTCGGGGTATTGTTCCGCCGGTTGCAAACTGTAGAAGACCCGTGCTCGGCTCGACTTATAGCGTAGAGTCGGCTTCCCTTTTTGCTTGAAACTGAACGGAATGGATTCGATCTCCTGAAATCCCGCTATAGGCGCGAACGGGGGTTCGGCATGGCTGGGACCTGACAAGGCGCCCAGAAAAATGAACCCTGCCAGCCGGATCCGAGGGAAGCGACGGCATGGGTGGGATGACCGAGTAAGGCTTTGGCTCAATGGCATCGTGGGTTTCATCGATCGCATGAATGGTCGAACTCATCGGGTTGGTCGCGCCGCTGGTCAGTGCGCGGAGCACCGGCCGGCGCAAGGATGTTCTCGCCATGGTGACCAAATGAACAGAGGCTACTTAATGGTGACTCTGTTCGCCTTCAGTCCAGATATTTGATGACCAGGATGTGCGAATCCCGGTATTCCAGCGGCGTCTCGTTGGATTCGCGGTTTTCGCTATAAATAGTCGCTTCCTGGTCGGGTGCTTCCGGGCTGTATGAGGCCCCGCTGGCGTTATCGCATTCGCTTTTGGGCAACATGCCCGAGACGCAATGATCCGTTCTGGTGATGATTTTACTGTCCGCAAGCAAGATGACTGCCCCATCGCCCCCGGCCTTCCTGGCCACATTGGCGATATCCTGATAGTAGGTTTTCATGCGCCAGGCATAATTGCGCCGTCTGTCGTGTATGACGCCCAATATCCGGTATTTCCGGTTGGGTGCGCCGGTTGCCCATATATCGATACCCGCGACCAGTTGCGCCTGAGCGGCCTTTGGTTCCTTAGCCAGATCGTCCAGTTCCCCTGGCTTGACGGTGGTTCCATATTGGTCCGCGCCGCAGGAAGCCAAGGTTAGCGCCATTATCGCGAAGAGGCATTTCATGTGGGTCGTCATGGTTGAGTTCGCGGGTTGGGTTGATCGGTTCAGGGCGAGTCAATCACCTTGATACTGTCCAGTTCGCGGAAGCGGGCAACCACCGGTTTCCCGATTCCAAATGGCTCCATCTCCTTGCCGGCATTGCCTGTGACGGAGGTCTTGACCTCCAGTAGTCTGCCGTCGTACGTGAGCAACTTCAGAAGGCGGGAGGCTGGATCCACGCTGAATACCCTGGCCGGGATCTCGATGACCTCCGACCAGTTGACTTCATGGTGTCCGGTGGGGGGGCGCTGATAGTAGGTATTATATTGCTCTCGCTCGGCCATGCCGCCCGGAGGGGCGCGATTGACGAGATGGCCGGTTTCCGGGTGAAAATAGGTATCCTGAAGAATTTCCACGGTTTCCCGCAGGCGGAACTCCGCCCGGTCGCCCACCTCGAGCCGGTTGAAATCGCCGGCCTGCGCGCCGACCTTCAACCTGACGGCTTTGCCGTCGTCGAGCCGGAACGTTACTTGGCGGCGATCCCGGTTGATCGATTGCACCTTGCCCTCGAACCTGGCCTCCCGGGTGGGACTGCCTACCTCATCGGAACGATCCGTGGTTGCCGCCGTGACCGAGGACGCCATTGGGTTGGCTACGGCGATGGGCTTTTCCGGCGCATCGACCTGGGGGTTGGACAAGTTCCGGCAGCCGGGAAGGAGCAGCCCCGTCAGAAGTAATCCACCCAGGATCCCCATGGGTTTCATCCCGCCGTTCCCGCTCATGATTCCTTGCATGAAGAGATACGGCGGGTCGTCCCGATCAGAACTGATACTGAATTTGAAAACGCTCATAATAAAAATGGCCGTCCGCAATATTCCCTGTCATGACGCCGAAACGATTTCTGATGGAGAGTCCGTCCAGCATGGATGACTTGGCAAAGTTGTAGGTGATATCCAGATTGGTTTCGGCGGGATCCGCAGTGTAACTGCTGGTCGGTGTGATGTAGTACCTGGCGAAGGAGAGAATGCCCTTGATTTGCTGATCCAGGAAGAACGAGGTGGCGGCTACCTTGAAGGCGCTGCCCGAGGACTGCTTTTCGATCAAGCCGCCGATCATCTGGGTGGTATAGAGGGGGTCGGTTGAGTAACCGGTGCTGTAAGGAGACAAGAGATCGCCGTTGGCGAATGCCCCGGGATCACTGGTTATCCCGTTATAGGCCGCCGTCAGGCGGACATACGGCGTATCCACGCCGGCCAGTACGCCGTAAGCCTGCGAGGTTCCGGCCTGCCCCTTCCCGGCCAGGGCGATGGTGTTTTCGCCATCGCCGGTTTGATGGGCGAACTGAAAGCCGAAGAGCGGATCGACACCGGAATGGGTCTTGTAAATGTAGTTGGTATCCAGCCAAAGCAACTTCGAAAAGTTGTAAAACTGATGCCACCACAACTGCCCGTTGAGCGCCGAGCCTTTCTTGCCATATTTGATGGCGAAGGCCGAAGCGCCGGGCACCGTCTCACCCGTGAGTTGGGTGATGGGACTCCCCCCCGCGTGACCCGGAATATACAGGTTGGTTGGCGTGAAGTCGCCTTCCGCGCGGCCGTTGAAGTCGAAGACCCTCACCCCGACGATGGAAATATCCTCCAGGGGCTTGAAATCCGCGAAGGGATAAGCTTCCCCATAGAAGCCACGAAACGCCGACGGTTTCATGCGGGAGTCCGAAGGCATGATCCAGGGAGTATCCAGAATCTGGTCCGGGCCACGTACCAGGAAATACTTGTGCGTCCACTGGAGGAAACCCTCGGTTAGAACGTACACGGTGTCACCTGGCAGGGTCGTATCCACCTGCTTGGGATTTTTCGGATTCACCCCCAGGCTATTGGCGGCGCCAAGCGTCAGACCGGCCTGAAAACCATACAGGGGCGCGGTCACCAGCCCGGCGTAACCGCCCAGCGAAAACGCGTTCTGGTCGAGTATCGTATCGTTACTATAGGCGCGCTCGAAGAAATAGGCTCGGAGAGTGCCATGGAAGGCCGTCTGATTGAAGTAGTCCGCAACCCCTAAATAGGGCGCGCCGGTATCGGCCGCGCCTGCATCGCCCGACCCCCATACTGTCAGCAGCGCGGCCAGGGCAGCCGCGGCCCGTCTTGGCCCGACCCCAGACCGCCCCTGGGTGGCGCGGCTGGACCGGAAGGTCACCCGGCTTCGGCAGGCAAGGGCGAACCATCGCCCCGGATGACCATAACCCGGTGCTGCCGGCGGGCGACCTCTCCAATAGCGGGTCGACAATCCATCCATGTCCCGAATCGGATGCGCCGGCCCGGCCGCGCCCGGATCAGGCGGTTCGAGCGCGCGACCAACGCGGGTCCCAGGTGGATTCAGCGGATTTCCCCCAACGTCTCCGAGCGGCTGGCGTCCGCGTCCAGGGCCGGTCACAACCACCCTCGCCGATCGTCAGGTGAAGGCGAGATGGAAGACTATGCCCATGGCGAAGGACAGCATGACCGTGCCCGGCAAGGTGGTGACCCAGGTCATGATGATGCTGGCGATCGTCTTCTGGTTGATATGTTGATGTGGCGTGGCTACCACTGTCCCCACCACGGCCGAGGAGAGCACATGGGTGGTGCTGACGGGCAGACCGCCCAGGTCGGCCAGGGCGATGCTGGCCACGGCCGACATCTGGGCGGCCGTGCCTTGGGCGGGATTCATCCGGGAACTGCCCATTTTTTCGCCCAATGTCGTGACGATTTTCCGATAACCGACCATGCTGCCGCCGCCGAGAGCCGACGCGGATAACAGCATGACCCACCACGGCACATGCTCGATGAACTCCGCAAGCACGGCATGGGCCTGCTCGAGTCGTTCCGCCTGCACATCGGTCAACCGGCTCTTCACCTCGCGCGATTTGAGCAGCTTGGCAACCTGCCCATGAATCGCGAGAATTTCCTTGCGCACGGTGATGGCCGTTGCCGCCGACATCGCGTTACCGTTTTTCTTGCTGACGAGTTCCTCATGCAGTTTCCTGGCGCCGGCCAGGTTCATGCCGTCGTCCAGCTTCCCGGAAGCCGCGCCTTCCTCGAATTGTTCGCCGAGGTTCCGCACCTCCTCCACCACCGCGATCAGGCGGTCAAAATCCGCCGCATTCAGGCGGCCGGGATCGAGGCCATAGAGGGCCGGAAATAATCCGAACAGCGCGATCATCATCAGCCCGATGCTTTTTTGTCCGTCGTTGGAACCGTGCATGAGGCTGACGCCCGCGGAACCCGCGATCAGCAGTCCCCGTATGGCCAGGCCGGGCTTGTTTTCCCCCTCCGTCGGTTGAAACATGGCGGGATCGTGAACCATGCCCCGGATGAGGCGCAGCAGCATGACGCCCAGCAGAAAGCCGACGAGGGGCGACACGATCAAGGCGGTCATGATCTTTTCGCCCTGATGCCAGTGGATCTGTTCGGCCACCGGCTGACCCAGCAGGAAGGCATCGGCCATGGCGATGCCGATGATGGAGCCGATATAGGCGTGAGTCGTGGAATTGGGGATGCCCAGCCACCAAGTCCCCAGATTCCAGCCCACCGCCGTCACGATCATCGCCAGAAACAGGGAGACTTCGGACACCGTGTTGATGCCGGCCACCATGTTGGCCGGCAACAGGTAAACCAGGCTGAAAGCCACCGAGGTGCCGCCAACGAGCACCCCGATGAAATTGCAGACCGCCGACATCGTCACCGCTGCATACGGCTTCATGGCCCGCGAATAGATCACGGTGGCCACGGCATTGGCGATATCGTGGAAGCCGTTGACCGCTTCCTGCAGCACGATCAGGCAGAAGGTGATGATGAGGGTGGCGCCGGCGATACTGGCCGCGCTCGGGGTTAACTGTTCCACTAGGCTACCCTCCTGGGCTTCAGCCGATGATCAACACGGGGCGTTGCGGTTTGCCTTTGACGCGCCGCACCGCGCCGGTCATGACATAGTCCTCCAGATCGCTATCCATGACGCCGCCGACGATTAGCAGGGAAGCGCCGATGGCGGCGCAGTAGCCATCGATGGTCTGGTCGGCATGACGCGGAACCAGGTCCACCAGCACATGGTCGACCGCCACGCCGTGCGCCTGCAGATATTCCAGGGGCTCGGCAACGGCCTCTTCACGATCATCGCTGTCCCGCAGACTGATGATCGTGAGCTTCCCGGCCGCCCGTAAAAGGGGCAGGGTGATCGCCATGGCCGCCGCGGAAGCGCTGTCGTAACGCCAGCAGAACACGACATTGGCCAGCAAATCCCGGGGCAGGACTTCGGGCAACAGCAACACCGGCCGTCCCGAATGGATGATGGCTTCCTCGACCACCAAACGGTAATACTGGAGTTGCATGAGCGCGGGGTGGGCAAGAATCACCAGATCGGCGCCCCAGCCCTGACTGGCGAACTCATAGGAATCGCCGCTGGACGGCAGCCGATAGTCGAAGCTGACCCCGGCGTGCCGTTCGTGGGCCTGCGCCAGGGCCAGCCGGGCCACGGCATCCAGCTCCATCGCCGTCCTTTCCGCCGAATCGATGAAGTGCCTGAACGCGGCGCCGGTGAAACCGCTCGCCATCAACACCTCCGGATCATCCTTCATGGGACGGATCAGCCGGCATACGACCTTGGCGCCGGGCAGGGCGGCCAAACCAAACACGAATAATGCCGTCTGACTGTCGTACTGGCCTCCCGATAATCCCAGCAGGATGCGGCGTAGTGCGTATGACATGTGGATTCCCCCTGATATGCCCTGTAAAGCATAAACTTGGTTTATGAAGGTTTACTTAAGAACGCATGAATTGTGTGAGAGCTTGTGAATAAACCCCAGGCCTACTGCGGACATCCCTGGACGCGGTGGGCGGCGTTGCGGGGACCCCCAAAATCGAGTCGTTTAGCGCTGCTAGACTCCCCGATTTTGTGCACCCCCGCGCCTTGCCCACCACGCCCAGGGACGCCCTCGCTACGGCCGGGGGGTTATTCACAAGCTCTGAGGCATCGTTACCGCCACCGAGGCGCAGACAGGGCACGCGCTCGGACCAACGCTTCAGGACATCGTCACCCCAGGGGCGGCCATCAGCCGGCTCTGCAGGCGCTTTCGACCGGTTCGGCTCAACCGACCGCCGCGACACGGTTCGGCTGTGCCGAACGGGTCATTGACGATGAAGACAGGCGCCGGTGTTGGGTCCGGGTGAAGGCCCCAGCCGTGCCATGAGCATCGCCGACAGCATTGTCATGGCGCTATCGAAAGCGTTATCGATCGTGGGGCCGTTCAGTTGAAAACCTTTCTGGGGCCGAAGGATAGATGAGGAGATCTCGAGGTTTCCATCCGTGTGGTGCGATCCTGCGAAAGGTTACCGCAGGCGCGGTATCAGGAAGCCGAAGGGCTCCTGGTCTGGCCCTGGCCCTTCTTCTGTCGAAGTTGCCTTCGATGGGGCATGCGGCAGGGGATATCGGGCAAGTCGACACCATCACGGTCTATCTCCGCGGGGATTTCAGGGCAACGACTCCCAATATCGTCACCCTGAACGGGCTTTATGACCTCGCGACGCCCTGGGCGGACCTTCAAGTAGGCGCGCGCGTTGGCGAGAGTGCTTCCGAACTGGGTGGATGGTCCTATAAATTCGCGGCGACCTCGAAGGAGTTCCTTGGGAACTATCGGGCCTCATTCCAACTGGTCAAGAACAACATCTACGTTCCGGTAACGGGGCAGAGCTCCATTTACATGGAGAGGGTGATGGGATCCTTCCACCCCTTTGAATGGAATGAATTACTGAGCGCTGTCGAAGTGACCGCGGAGAGTGGAGTTTCAGAACTCTTTTGGACTCAAACGGGCACCAACATCCTCCCCAATACCCATGGGCATCAAAACCTCATCCCTCTCTTCGCCCTGAGGCTTAACATCCCCCAATCGAACCTAGGCAGGGAATACTCCTTCACGTTCGGCAATTTCGATATTTTCGATCCCTATCCGGCGTCCCAGCCATATGTCCAGTTCGAGGGTTCCCAGATCGTTGCGGGCAACAAGTTGTTTTCTTATATCCGCTATCGATGGGACACTGCCACCAACCAATTCTTTTCCCTCTACTTGACTCTCGGGGTGGAAATCCCGAATTAGCGGCCTCCTGGCGGAGGCAACCTCAGCCTCGGCGGCTGGAATCTCACCGGGCCGGTCTTGTGATGGATCCTGTATGAGAGTCAATGGGACATGATCCTATCGTCAGTTAGGTTCGATTCCGGCTGCCGCGAAAGCCAACCCTGCGCTGTTCGCCAGCGCCATGCAGCTCAGAAAAGAGCGGCCAGGCCCGCGATCACCGCCGTGATGTCCAGCATGATGATCAGCCCCGCCGAGATCGTCAGGACGAGCAGGAAGATCGGGTTGGTAAAGCTTAGGGTGCCGCCGAGAATGCCGAGGAGGTCGGTGGCGTCGATGCCCATCGAGGCAATCTCGTAGGTGAGTCCGCCCAATCCCTTGAGGTCCGTGAGTCGCCCCTTCGACCCGGCCGCCGGCTTTTCGGCCTGTAGGCGTTGGACCATGTCGCCGGCGAAGTTTTTCGCCTGGCTGGCCCATTGGGTGATGCGCTGCGGCAGGTTGCCGGCTTCTTCCAGCACATACCAACTCCACCCCAGGATCAGACCCGGGGCCAGCAGGATGACGCCGAGCACGACCGCCCAGGTGACCGACAAACCCCAGGACCGGGTGGCCAGCCAGTCCAGCAGCAGGGCTGAACCCAGGCCGGTGAGCGCGAGGTTGCGCGCCAGCCCCTTGAAGCGGTTGGCCAGGCTCTGAATCAGGCGGGCAAAGCCCATGAGTCTGGGTAGGAGTTCGACCAGCGCGCCGCCGGCTGGAGTCTGGGTCTTCTCGATAGTCATTGGTTTGCTCGGGGCTGAGTGAAAAAAACATGAGTCGGCAGTCCCTACGAATACACCGCCGTGATAAGCCGCCGCATCCGTATAAGTCGATGGTGTGGGCATGCCGGCGATCTCCCCCGGCTTCGAAGGCGCCATCCCCGTCAACCCATACCTGGATACCCGCTTCGATGTCCACGAACATCCGGCCCATCGCGTTACCCTTGCCGCGCATAGGGTTTTGCCGCACCTCCATGCCCGCCGCCTGGGCTACCCTCCGGCGGTACGCTCGTGGGTGTGGGGCGGAAAACCCAACCGCCGTCCAACCTTGCTCGGTAGCGGAATTAGCCCTGGCTCGAACACCCACCTGATAGCGAATACCAACGAGATCATCAAGGCCGGCCAGAGCACCGTCATATACCGGGGAATTCCCACGCCCACCAGCGCGGTCAATATCACAAGACTGTGTACCGTCAAACCGGATAATGCCGCGATACCGGCCGATGGCGAGGGAAGACGGCCTTGCCAGGTGAAAACGAGGCCCAGAAAGGCCATCCCGGATACCAATCCGCCGATCATCATGGGCCGCCAATGAGGGGGGCGATAGGCAAAAATTTCGTTTGAATTCCTGGGTTGCTCGGGAATCAGTGCCGGGACGTATTCCTCGAACGGCAAGGGTCGATGGGCCGCGATGTAATCGCGGTAGCCTTGAAAGAACATGGGATTATATCTGAAGAATTCGCTCCACATCCTGCGGTAATGCATCCACGACAGCGCCATGTATTCGAAAGGGGCGCTCTTGATACGCTGTAAACCCACATTCGATAGCAAGGAATTGATTGCGGACGGTAAAAGATCGGCATCGGTGCGCAGGGTCTTGCGAAGAGGATCGATGCAACTGTATTCAAGGCAAGTTTCATAGTCGCTGAGCATGGCCGTTCGTATTCCCGAATTCGGGGCCTCGCGCAGCAGCTTTCTGATCGGGGCGAAATCCTCTTCCAGCGCGTCAAGCAGCCTTTCCCGCCATGGATCGATCTCGGTCGTGGCATGGGGAGGCGCATCGATCATGCCCGCTTTTGCAAATAAATGCGTCCCGAGTAGTGACGTCGCTCGGGGACCATGGCGATGCATGGCGTACCAACGCTCGACGCCGATGACCAGCATCATCGGAATGAGCGCCGCCGCCAGGAGTTTCCATAATGCCGTTGGCGTTCTTTGCCTGACCATCAACACCATCAGCGCCAGTATTGGAAAAAACGCATATCCGCTGGGTCTTACGGCCGCAGCCAAACCCGCCATGAGGCTGGCGGCGGCCGCCCACCGCCCATTGGGCAGCCCGAAGAAGCGAATGGCCATTCCCGACAACATGACCAGGAGGCTCATGAACAGCGATTCCGTCATGATTTCCCCGTGATACTGATTCATCTCCCGGTTTGCCATCGCCAAGATCATCAACGCCAAGGACATGAAAAAGCCCAATCCAGCCCGCACGGCCATCGATCCCAGGAAGGCCAGCGCGCCGGCATAAAGAATGGGCTGCAGGATAATGGCGCCTTCCGGCCCGACGAGACTCAGAAATACGGGATAGCCGGCGGTCCGGCTGGGATTGAATGTCAAGTAGGATTCGGAATCGGGCTCGAGAATCGGCGTGGGCGGCAATAGCTGGATTTGGTAAATGGCGTAGGCTAGCGCCACAGCCAACAACCATAGCGTGGGCTTTCCCGGAAGACGCCTGGACTGAAAATCGCTTGCCGACTTCAAGCTCATCCTTTATCTCTCAACTTGGCCCATGACCCCGGAAACGGCAGTCGGGCACGCAGCGGCCTCACCCGTCCGGCGAGCTCCAATCACAAGGCACTACTAGTCATCGCAGGCACTTAAGTATCGGATGAAGCGGTCAACTGCCGTTTCTAGGATGATCCTAAATCCGGCAGTTGGTCTTGATGTAGGGGCGAATTCATTCGCCTATTCAGGGCCTTGTGTGCGAATGAATTCGCACCTACGATAAATCGCATCATCCTGTTTATCCTGTAGATTCCTGTCCAACTGCTTTTTCTAGGTTCATCGAACGACCAATACCTCTCAGAGCTTGTGAAGAAACCTCCGGCCGTAGCGAGGGCGTCCCTGGGTGTGGTGGGCAAGGCGCGGGGGTGCACAAAATCGGGGAGTCTAGCAGCGCTAAACGACTCGATTTTGGGGGTCCCCGCAACGCCGCCCACCGCGTCCAGGGGTGTCCGCAGTAGGCCGGGGGTTTATTCACAAGCTCTCAGGGGATAGCGAGAGGCATCGGCTTGAAGTCTGCCCGCACACTACTGGAGTTTCTGCTTGAGCAGCTCGTTGAGTTGGGCCGGGTTGGCCTTGCCGCCGGTGGCTTTCATGGCCTGGCCGACGAAGAAGCCGAACAGCTTCTCCTTGCCGGCCTTGTAGCCGGCGACCTGCTCCGGGTTGGCGGCGATGATCTGGTCGATGATGGCCTCGATGGCGCCGGTGTCGGTAATCTGCCTGAGACCCTGCTTCTCGATGACGGCATCGGCCGTGTCGCCGGTTTCCCACAGGGCTTCGAACACCTGCTTGGCGATCTTGCCGGAAATGGTGTCGTCGGCGATCCGCTGGACCAGCCCTGCCAGCCGTGCCGGCTGTAACGGACTCTGCTCGATCTCGAGCCCGGCCTTGTTCAGCGCGGCGGCCAGATCGCCCATCACCCAGTTGGCGCAGAGCTTGACGTCGCAGCCGGCGGCCTCGACCACGGCCTCGTAATAATCCGCCAGTTCGCGGGTGGCGGTCAGCACGCCCGCATCGTAGTCGTTCAGTCCGTATTGCGACTGAAAACGGTCGCGCTTGGCGTCGGGTAGTTCCGGCAAGCCGGTCCGCACGTGCTCAATGAGGTCAGTCGTGATTTCCAGCGGCAGCAGATCGGGATCGGGGAAATAACGGTAGTCGTTGGCTTCCTCCTTGCTGCGCATGGAGCGGGTCTCATCCTTGACCGAATCGTAGAGCCGGGTCTCCTGAATGACGGTGCCGCCGGCTTCGAGAATTTCGATCTGCCGCTCGATCTCATAGTTGATCGCCTTCTCGACGAAACGGAACGAGTTGAGATTCTTGATCTCGGCGCGGGTGCCGAATCTCTCTTGCCCTTTGGGTCGAATGGAGACATTGGCGTCGCAACGGAACGAGCCTTCCTGCATATTGCCGTCGCAGATTTCGAGATAGCGCACCAGAGAGTGCAGTTTCTTCATGTAGGCCACGGCTTCCTTGGCCGAGCGCAGATCCGGCTCCGACACGATCTCCAGCAGCGGGGTGCCGGCGCGGTTGAGATCGATGCCGGAAAAGCCGTGGAAATCCTCATGCAGCGACTTGCCGGCGTCCTCCTCCAGGTGCGCGCGGGTGACGCCGATGACCTTCTCGACGCCCTCGACTTCGATGGTCATCTGGCCGGTGCTGACCACCGGCAAGTCGTACTGGCTGATCTGGTAACCCTTGGGCAGGTCGGGATAGAAGTAATTCTTGCGGGCGAACACGGAGCAGGGTGCCACGGTCGCGCCGATGGCGAGGCCGAATTTGACCGCCATGCGCACCGCTTCCTCGTTCAGCACCGGCAGCACCCCGGGCAGGCCGAGATCGATGGCGCAGGCCTGGGTATTCGGCTCGGCGCCATAGGCGGTGGCGGCGCCGGAGAAAATCTTCGACCGGGTGGCGAGCTGGGCGTGGATTTCCAGCCCGATGACGGTTTCCCATTGCATCCATTTACCTGCTGATGTTACTTGCCGATGTCTTTGCTTGGTTTTGATTCGCCTGGCTTAGGGATAAAGCCAATTTTGTGACTAGCTTTTCCGCAAAGACTTCAGGATTCTCGAAACAATGCTGCTCTCGTTCCCTCCTGCTCGCTTCGGGAAAAAATGCCTCCCGCCAATCCTGAATGGATGTGTATTCCGGTTCAGTGCTCATGTGGATGCCCTCCTCGCGTCAAAGAAATGCTGATTCAACGATTGGTCAAAATAGTGTTTTCTCTTGATCCAAACCAACCCATCGCCTTTGGTTATGACTGCCACATCGACAGCCCCTCCAACAGTTTCAGCATCCGGCGTCACCCTGCGCTTCAGCGATGTCAAATTGACAAGCGCCTCCGCCATCAGGGCCAGTTCGTCCTTGGGCAGAAGGGCAACCATGTCGATGATCGGCATCACGTGCTCACGACGGCGATATTCACGGATATTTTTGGTAAATTCTTCCAACAAGATGCTCGTGTGCTGATCGATAAGCTTGGGGTCAACTCCGGACGCACCGATATGTGTCTTTACCACATCGGAGTAAGCGGTGAACAGGCTCTCAAGCCCGCGTAATATGGCATTCTGAAGGTTCGGATCGATTCCCTCCATGAATGTCGAAACCATCTCCGTCTGGGCAAATGGCACGACTGCAGACGTGGTTTCGGTCGTGATCGACATCCGGCGTCTTTCCTTGTGCCTTACGAAGCCGTCAACTCTAAAGTCACAGTCATAATCGATGAGTGAAGGAAAGATTTCGTCGACCCCATAACCGGCGATCACGATTCCTGATGCAGCCCCCCAAAAGCTGTCGCAATGGAAGATTCTGGCGGCAATCTCATATAACTTGGTCTTGGCTTTCTTGGTAATTGGCAAATTCTCGAATACGGATGTTATGAGTTTGTCGATCACAGCTCGGCGTTTGACTACAAACTCTTCCGCATACGAGGCTGGAAATTGTGGCGACGGTTGAGCACCAAGTAGGCGCTCGTGATACTTTGCGATGACCTGCTCAAATAGGGTTCTGGTCGCTTTCTTCGTGATCTTTGACGCATTGGAAAGTTCGGCCTCAACCTTCCTTTCCATATCGGCCTTGATCTCTTGAAACCATCCTTCGATACTTCGCTCTACGAATTGCCCCTCGTATTCTTCGCTGAAAATACGCCGAGGATGCCAAAAACTTGAAAAAGAAGTCCGCATATTCACCGATGGTAGGGAAGGCTTCTTGACCTAAACATCTTCGGCACTCCTTGATTATGGTTTCCCAAGGGATCCCCATGAACTCCGCGTTACCGTAAATCATGATCCCTACCGGTTGGGTTCGAGATAATGCAAAGAGCTTGTTCGCGGAATTGTAAACCTTGGCCTGCCCCTTGATGGTTTGGACCGTTACTGCACTGTCCGCTGCCAGAGCGATGGCAAGTTTGTTCAAGATGGCAACTTCTGCTGTCATTTTCTCGCTTCCGGACTATCTACATCGCCACCACGCATCCGCACAGCAACCGGATCTCCGCCGGGGAAATCATTCGTACGGCCCTGCCATGGCGGACATGCAGCACCAGCAGCGTCGAAGGATCGAATACCCGCACATCCTTGACCCCTTGAGAGAGGTAGAAGGGCGGACCGATTTCCAGATCCTTGGCCTCGTAACCCGTGCTCACCACCTCGATCACCGACTCGGGAATCAGCGTCAGGGCATTCTCCTGCTCGGTCTCGGTCGGCTCCCGGCAAAACACGGAAATGTCGGGGCGCTTGAGGCCGTTCGGAAACTGCACGTAGACATCCAGGGCATGGACGCACTGGCAATCCGCCGTGCTCGGGCTCCGGCGGATGGATTGGGCGATCCGCTCGACGGCCTTCCGATGCTTGTAGCGCGGTTGCGCCTCCCAGATGGCCAGCCCGTTGACCACCTCCAGGCGGATGCCCAGCTCGTCGGCGGCCAGTAGGCGGGAGTCGATCATCCTAGATTCCTCTGTTGGACGCGCCCGAGTGTGCGGCCAAAAAGCCGGCTGGCAAGGCGCGACGACGCAGCAGGGCCATCCCCTGGAAGGAGGAGCCACGCCGCCAGGCGGCTTTTTGGCCGTGCCATCGGGTGCGTAGCGCTCTCAACCAAAAGGCGAGAGCCCGTAATACGGCAAATACCAAGTGCCGCGTAGTCTTCATGCCATTTGAGAAGCGGTCAACAGAGGAATCTAGGATCATGCGTCAATCGGGCCAATAGCCGTCGTCCAGCGTCTCCGCCAGCGTGAATGGCGACAATTCCGGAAAAACGCGCTCATCCAAACCGGTTTCCCGCATGGCGATCAGGCGGGCGTCCTCGTAAGCCTCGGCGAAGGCTTCGTCCAGCCGGGATTTCAGGCTGGGATTCTTGCGGAGAACCCGCGCCACGCGCAGGCGTTGCTCCCTTATGGTGGCCCGCCAGGAATTCCCCCGCCGCTCGGGCTGATACACCCACTTCAGCAGATGCGCCAGCAGTACGCCCAGGCGATGTTCCAGCTCGCGTTCCCGGCTCCCCCCCATGTCCTCCAGTTCCTCGGCAATGCGCTCGCTGTCGATCTCGCCGAGACGTCCCTGCCGCAACAGCTCGGCGTTGTGCAGGGCCCAGCCATAATAGTCCTGCTCGTACAGCGGCGTACCCATGGCTCAGGCCTCTCGGAAACCCTTCAGTTTCATTTTCGGCAGGTAAGGGCTTTCGGGGTTGACCTCGATGGTCTCCTTGCGGGGATTCAGCACCACGTCCAGATCCTGCATGGGAATGGCGCCCAGCAGTACATCCTCGTCCTGGGTGCGCACGGCGAAGCAGATGGTCTGGCGGTTCCTGAATCTCACCAGCACCGGACCCATCATCGGCAGTTTTTTCTTGCTGCCATCGGCCAGGTCGAATTCCCGGTACTCCAGCACCGGCAGGTCGAGCTGGATGGCGACCGCCTCCGGAAGCCCCATTGTGTAGGCGTCCGTGTCCACCAGCGCGCGGACCTGGACGGAGCGGATCTCGGACGCTTGCTTGAAGCCTTGGCGCACGGCGCCGGCATCGTCGGCGTTCATCAGGGTCAAATCGGCGTAGATGATGCCCATCGGGATCGTGTCCTCGGGTTCTTCCAGTGGCAGCCACTCGGGCCGCCGGCGAGTGGGGTAGCGGGGTGGTGGCGCGATGGGCTCGCGCTCGGCGGGGATCAGCATGCCAGCAGAGGCGCCCGGCGGTGCCAGTCCGTCACCTGCTGGTAGCGGTGCGCCACGTTCAATAGCCGCGCTTCGGCGAAATAATTGCCGATGATCTGCATGCCCACCGGCAGCTTCCCCGAGAAACCGACCGGAATCGACAGGCCCGGCAGACCCGCCAGGTTGACGGCGATGGTGTAGATATCGGACAGGTACATGGCGATCGGGTCGGCGCTTTTTTCGCCGAAGCGGAAGGCCGCCGAGGGGGAGGTCGGCCCCATGATGACATCCACCTCATCGAACGCGCGCTTGAAATCCTCGCTGATCAGACGGCGGATTTTCTGGGCCTTTAGGTAGTAGGCATCGTAGTAGCCGGCCGACAGCGCATAGGTGCCGATCAGGATGCGGCGCTTGACCTCGGCCCCGAAACCCTCGCCGCGCGAGCGCATGTAGAGGTCCTTGAGATCCCTGGGCGCCTGGCAGCGATAGCCATAGCGAACGCCGTCGAAACGCGCCAGGTTGGAGGAGCATTCGGCGGGGGCGACCACATAGTAGGCGGGACCGGACAAGTGCATGTTCGGCAGGGAAATCTCCCGGATGGCCGCGCCGAGCTTGCGGTATTCGTCCACCGCCTCGTGAATCAGCCGGCCGATGTCGGGATCCAGACCCGCGCCGAAGAATTCCTTGGGGAGGCCAATGCGCAGACCTTCCAGGCTGTCGTTGAGCGTGGCCGAATAATTCGGCACCGGCTGGTCCACGCAGGTCGAGTCCTTGGGGTCGAAGCCGGCCATGGCTTGCAGCATCAGCGCGCAATCCTCGGCGGTGCGCGCCATCGGACCGGCCTGGTCGAGACTGGAGGCGAAGGCGATCATGCCCCAGCGCGAAACCCGGCCATAGGTCGGCTTGAGGCCGGTGATGCCGCAGAACGAGGCCGGCTGGCGAATGGAGCCGCCGGTATCGGTGCCCGTGGCGCCGGGGACGAGACGCGCGGACACCGCCGCCGCCGAGCCGCCCGAGGAGCCGCCCGGCACCGTCCCGGTATCCCAAGGATTTTTCACTGGACCGTAGTAGCTGGTTTCGTTGGACGAACCCATGGCGAACTCGTCCATGTTGAGCTTGCCCAGCATGACGGCGCCGGCCCGCCGGAGCCGCTCGACCACCGTGGCGTCGTACGGCGAGATGAAGTTGTCCAGCATTTTGGAGCCGCAACTGGAGCGGACCCCCTTGGTGCAGAAAATGTCCTTCTGGGCGATGGGAATGCCGGTCAGCGGGGTCGC
>Ga0233420_10000269_pt1 | contig 23313 bp, 22 predicted proteins | sample Watercolumn_Mata_4_FD_183009 | JGI IMG/M metagenome (GOLD analysis project Ga0233420, IMG submission 183009) | Freshwater microbial communities from Lake Matano, South Sulawesi, Indonesia - Watercolumn_Matano_2014_102_MG | ecosystem: Environmental > Aquatic > Freshwater > Lake | place...
ACGCCTTTATTTTGCCCAAGAAGGCTTGCTTTATGGATGTAGAGCATCTGCACTCTTTTTCCATGCTTCAAAGGCAGTGATGCGTTTTGATACAGGAGTGTTACCTATGTTTCTCAACTTGTTCATACTTGAATATATTATATATTTCCCTATATAGTATAAATATAGTATGAAGATTCGATCGCTTCTATTCGGCTTTATTTCTTTTTTTATTTTATCTCTGAGTCTTTTCATGATTCCAAAAACAGCGCACGCTGTTTCGTATGATTTAATTGCGCCGACCGGTGAACTGCAGCGGGGTCAAGATGTTCAGTTTACGATAAATATCGATACAGAAGGACAGACGTTGACCGCTGGAACAATAGGAATGACGTATCAAACCGAGCCACTTCAATACATATCTACCACACCGGGCGACGCATTTCCGACCGTCAAGACCAAAACGCAGGAAGGTGGAAAACTTATATTTAAAGCAACAAATCCCAGCGGATTTTCAAGGACAGGAACATTTGCGGTCGTAACATTTAAAATAATTGCGACTGCGCCAGGAACTGCAGAACTCTGCGTTCTTTTCAATCCGGAAGAGACGCCCACCCAACCACCGCCCCCTCCTCAACCGACAGCGCTCCCTAAAACCGGGTCAACGCAGCAAACAGATAAAAGTTTATTCTTTGGAGCCTCGTTTATGGTGCTTGCAGCAGGTGTACTTGTTTTTTTTAATCTTCGGCCGTACAGGCGTCGGCACCATACCCCGTCTCACCACAAATCCTTGCATTAAGAGAAGCGATTAACTATTATGAAAATAATGAAGAAAATTCTTCTTATTCTATTTGGCATTATCTTTTTCTTATATCAGATTCCCTTTTTGAATTTGGTTTCGGCGCAGGGAACTACAAATGATGCTCCAATCATCTGTGGGTGTCCTTCTGATACAAATAAAATATATCAAGAGCGCGAAACCGGAGAAACCTGCGTTACCGATTATGAGACGTTTAAACAGGATCCGGTCGCAAGCCACCTGTGGATTGAGGATCCGGAAATCACCGCGCAGGGAAAGGCCGACGACCGCGCGAGACAGTTTATTTACTGGGTAGTGACACACAGCTCTATTGATAATCATCCTGTTCTGTATAAAGTGTGGGCTACGGCGAGAAACGTCTCTTTCTTTTTTGTCATCCTCGTTGCCGCAATCATGGGGGTCGGCATGATTATTTCGCAACGGACCAATTTTAATACAAATATTAAAGTCTGGCCTTCGGTGATGAAAATCGGCCTTATGCTCCTTTATATTGCCTTTTCTGCGAGCCTTGTTATCACCATCATTCAGCTTTCGGAAATCCTGATGAAGTTTTTTATCGAAAATCTCGGAGGGAAAGATTTATTCAACATCTATTTCGGAGGAATCAGCCAGGAAAAGAATTATCTTGATTTTGTCGGCTGCCGCGACCTCAATATCAGAGTACAAGAGGCGTATAAAGCAGAGATGTTTATATTAAAAATAACCAATGTAACTTATTACGTCATGGGCGGCATGCTTCTTTTGCGGAAAGTGCTTTTGTGGTTTTTATTATTTGTTTCTCCATTTTTGGCAATTTTGATGCCGTTTGTTTTCATACGAAACATCGGCTGGATCTGGATCGGTGTTTTTTTTCAGTGGGTGTTTTACGGACCATTGTTTGCTCTTTTCTTGGGAGCGCTTGCGAGTATCTGGAAAGCAGGAATCCCATTTATTTTTGACTTTTCGCGCGTCGGAACAACAGAGGGATATATCTATCCTACTACGATTAATATTCTTTACGGCGGCCCGGCACAACGCCTTGCAATTCTTAATAACGGAAATTACGTTGATACGTTTGCCGAATATATTATTACTCTTATCATGCTCTGGGCCGTCACATTTTTCCCGTGGTGGCTTCTCCGCATTTTCAGAGATTACTGCTGTGAGGGAATTATGGCGATGAAAAATATCCTTATGTCAATGTATGATCAGCAAAGAGGAGCGCCGCCAACCCCTCCTGGTCCTGCTCCGATCTCAACAACAATTGGTACCGCGCTTAAGATTCCGCGAGAAGTTGAAATTCCAATACAAGTAAAGCTCGAAACCATGGAAGAGATTAAGAAGGCCAAAACAGAAGAAATATCTCGATCCCTCAATATGACCGCTTCTCATCTTACCGACATTGCACATTTTGAAACCAACAAACAAACTAATGAAACCGTCCGCAAGAACCTTAATTTCCTGCAAAATCCAACACAGGCACAGACCATATCCGAACGACAGCGGTATATGAATATAAAGACGGAACTATATAATCGCTCGCTTAAAAACGATCAAACTGCAAGGCAGATTCTCTCCTCTGTTTCAACGTCGCGCGTAGAACAAATGCAGCGAAGACAGGAGATTCTCAAAACAATACCGCAGATGGTCCCGGTAGCCCATGTTGTCTCGGTGAGGATGAAGATGCCTCAAGAAACCATAAAGTCTGTTACTGCGTCACTTGCAAGTGATACGAATGTTGTAAATGCCGTTGCCCAAAAAACGCAGCTGCAGGCAACGCAGGTTAAGACGGTCTTAAGTGCCCTCCATGAGAACATTGACAAATCACCAACCGAAGTAGCTCAAAAAGTGGCGCAAGAAGCGGGAATAAAGAAGGAACAAGTTGCACAGGTCCTCGACAATCTTCCAGTCATGGCGACAGAAAATAAGGAGGTTGCAAAAGCGGTTGCGGAAATTGTTGCCGCGCCGGAGAAAAATATTGAAAAGGTCGTTTCGATTCCTCCTTCTATTTCTCTTGAAGATTATGAACAGGTCAAAAAGATGTGGAAACAGCAGTATGAAAAAGGAGAAGTACCGGTTGCAGACAACATCAAGACGCGAGAGCAGTGGGTCGAACAGGATATTGTATTCATCACAAATACGCTCAATAAATTATTGTCTCCGAATGACGAACTACGTCAAGAGGGGCTCGACGACATTGGATATATTTTGCCCATATTCTTGATTAACAACCTCAAAGGAGAAGAAATCGTCGTCTACCTGAAAGCAAAACTCGAAGCGGCAAAAGCAGTTCAAGAAGAAAAACAAAAAGAAAAAGAAATCGAGGAGCGACTGAAAGCAAAGACAGAAGAAGAGTTTGTTGAGGTGAAGTCGACGAAAAAAGAAGAACAGGCAAAAGAAATGAAAATGGAAGAAAAAATGGAAGTTCCGGAAGAAAAACCTAAAGAATAATCGGTTCTTTCGTAAAATTTGTTAATATTTCTGCTCCATTATTTTTTACTACAACTGTATCTTCTATTCTCATTCCCCATCTGTCTGGAAAATAGACGCCGGGCTCAACGGTAACCACATGATTCTCAATAAGAGAATCGTCAAACATCTGTGAAAGCTTTGGATATTCGTGGATCTCGAGGCCCACGCCGTGTCCTAACGAATGAGGGAAATCTGGAAGTTGCTTTTCTTTCAGGCCGGCTCTACAGATAGAGTCAATGATTCTTGGGTCTTTTTCCTTTCCTATGATTCCTATTGTTTTTTTTTGGACTTCTAGCAATTTTGAATACGTATCAATCATCTCTTTGGTCGGATGTAAAAAAACCATTCGGGTAATATCAGAAAGGTAGTTGTTGTATTTAACTCCAAAGTCGAGAAGAATAATTGAATTATTTTTTATTATTCCATTTCCTTCTTTTGTGTTGTAATGAGGAATTGCGGAATGCTCATCAATCGCAACGATAGGATCAAACGCAAGATCGTGCCCGTGTTCTTTTATCCACTTCTCTATCCTGAATGCAATCCCTTTCTCTGTGTCTCTTTCGACAAGAGTCGGAATAATTTCTTTAAGGCACTGGTCGGTAATTTCGCACGCTTTCTGTATGTTGGCTAATTCACTGTCTTCTTTAACTGCGCGGATTTTTATCATGGCTCTTTCCAGCGAAATGGTCTTTATAGACGAGAAAAGGGTTTTTAATTTTTCGTATTCATGCACGCGCAGATCTTCAGACTCGATTCCAATGTTTTGTATCTGTTCTTCTTTTAAGATTTCCTCTAAATGGAAAAATAGTCCTTTTCCCGGTTCGATGAGTTTCAAGATAATTCCCGGATTCGTAAAAACATAGCGCGCATCGGTAAACAGATAGGTGTTTTTTTTTGTCACGAGCACGAACGCTTCTCGCTCGTCGTTCGTGAGCGTCTTGAACCCGGTAAGGTATAGGATGCTATAAAAATTCGAGATGAAAAAAGCGTCAATTCCATTTTTTCCAAACGTATTTTGCAGTTTATTAATCCGCGAGGAAAACATAATTGACAGCTTATCATATTTTGTTTATACTTTTTACTATTACTTTAAAAGTAAAAGTATATGTTTGCCACACTAATAATTTCGCTCCGGGAATTTTTGGAAGTCTTTCTTATCATCGGAGTATTTTTAGGAATCTCAAAAAAATTGAATATTAAAAGAGAAAAAGAAATTATTATCGCGAGCGTTATTGGAATCATTGTCTCTTTTATTCTTCCCATCTTGGTTTTTCTGTACGGCGACAAAGCTCGATTTATTCTGACTGAAGAAAACGCAGAACTTCTTGAATCATACCTTATGATATTCTCCGGCTTCTTTATTGCCTACGTCGTATTTTCACTTCATACAACATTTGTACGCAACAGGTCAAGGAGTTTGATTCAAGCTCACCAAAAACTTCAGCAAAATATATTCGATATTTCGTTGTTTCTCACTATTGTGTTTTTTATTATCCGCGAGGGATTTGAGATAGCTCTATTTACCGCGACCACTTCTCTTTTTTCGAAATTTATCGAAAATCTTGCGGGACTTTTTATCGGTTTTGCGTTATCTTCTGTGCTTGGCCTCCTTACGTTCATCAGTTATCTTAGGTTTTCCATTGGTCGTGTCTTTAAAACCACCGAATACTTTATTATCCTTCTCGGCGCGTCCTTCGTGAAAAATGGTATCAGCGAACTCGTCGAAATTTATTTCGATATTCACCTAGACAGAATTGTCTGGATTCCTCTTCAGTTTCTTCCAAGTAAACAAACCTATATCGGCCACCTATTGAATAGTCTGTTTGGTATTGAGCAGAATATGAGTCTTATAACCATCGCAATTATGGGAGTTTATGTCCTCTGCATTTATCTCCTTTTTCTCCGAAAACATGACCGCGTTCAAGTATAATATTACTGTAAATATGGGATTCAAGGTTGAATTTATTCTCCAGATGAATCAAAAAATCTCACTGCTATCTTTAAACGCATGTATGGCTGGAAATAATTAGCGGATATAAATTTCAAAATCTTTCTCTTTCTTAAATAGCGAGTAGTTGGTATGAATATAGTTGATGATTTTTGATAACTGTGAATGTTGTCTATCCAGCGGTTTTGGGATAACGATTACGTTTACGTTGTTTTGTTTTAACTCACTAATGAGTCTTTCTTCAAAGTCAGGAATGTATTGGTCAACAAGAGGAAATATCAATGGATATTTTGTCGGCGGCAGCTTATTAAGAATAAAATAGATTTCGGCGTTGCTTCCGAAGACGTACATTTTTTTCTCTGTAAGACTTCTGCTTTTTAATTCCGAAACAATCTCACTACTTACTCTATTCTCTATCCATGGCGCCTGTGTCTTTAAATAATAATATTGAAACTTTACTTTCCTTCCCAAAAAAATGAGATACATAAGAAGAATAATGATTAATAAAGCTTTTGTATGTTTTTTTGTATGCGTTATGGTCTGACCAACGAGAATGACAAAAAATGCGGCCATGGGAACAAGATGGTATCTTGCATATGCGTAGAAAACGAAAACTATCCCAATTACTAAAAAACAGAGCGTTGGAAGGATTATTTTTATTTTTCTTTGAGTAAGATAAAGGATAATAGAAAAGACGATAATCAACCCCGTAACCGTTAAAAATTTCTCATCCGAAAAAAAAGTATCGCGGTAATGTTTGGATAGAAATGAATTGAACAGAAAAAGATTGTCGATGAGTTGTCTTAACCCATTCTGTATCCAGAAATATATAAATACTCCAACCCATGATAAAGAAAAATAAAAAAGAACAATAAAGCTCTTTGTTAGATATACAACGGGAAAAAGAATAATTGCCGCCGTTGGTTTAATAAAAGAAGCCAGCGTAACAAGTATTCCCAAGATTTTATTTTTATATTTGTGTTTTCCTTGAAGAACTAAAAATATGAAAAGATATAAAGATGTAATTACCAGCTCATACCAAAGGTTGCCGTCTGTTACAAAATAATTAATTAAAACGAACAGGATTCCTCCCAGAATAAAACCGACTTTGTTTGAAATTTTTTTTAAGATAACCAAAACAAGAACTAAATTGAGTGTTTGAATACCGAAATACAATAGCTTCAATAATGAAAACGACATATCATTCGTCAACGGAGCAAAAATATAATTGAGCAAAAACCCGTGATGATCGAAAAAATCTCTGTATGGAAGAAGGCCTTTGTTTACAAGCCAGGGAAAAAAGAATAATTCGGGAAAAATGTTGACCCTTGTGGTAATAATGAGGAATGATTGAAGAAGAACATATGTTGCTCCGAAGATGAAATACAGCATATATAATGTAGTATTATACAAGCATCATGAAACGTAAAATTATCATAGGACTCATTCTTCTTCTTGCTTCTCTCCCTTTCTTTTTTTCATTCCGATATTTTTCACGGGCAAAGGCAATAAAAGCAAATATCGTTATTGACGTAAATAAAACATTAGGGCCGTTCTCCGACCGATGGAAAGCTCTGGCGCAAGGAGGAGAAGAAAAAGGACGAATGCTTGGCAACGTTGTCTCGCAGATTGCCGGCCTCTATCCACGGTATATTCGGCTCGACCATATCTATGATTATTACGACGTCGTTTCACGAGATGCAAACAATAATCTCGTATTTAACTGGAATAAACTCGACCAAACCGTCTGCGATATCTACAATGCCGGCGCAAAACCTTTTTTTTCATTAGGGTATATGCCGCCCGCAGTTTCCTCGGACGGCTCGCTTATTTCACAACCTAAAGACTGGAATGAATGGAGCTTTATAGTACAAAAGACTGTCGAACATTACAGCGGAAAATCAAACAGACTTTGCGGCCAGATTACCGGATACTGGAAAACTGATATATACTATGAGGTCTGGAACGAACCGGATCTGGAAACATTCGGAAAATGGAGCTTGTATGGAGGAGAAAAAGATTACAAGCGACTCTATTTTTATTCATCGGTCGGCGCGCAAAACGCGAGAGACGTCTATCCGTTCAAACTTGGAGGTCCCGTAACTACCGCGCTCTACAAAAACTGGATCCAGGTATTTCTGGACTATGTATCTGCCAACAATCTCCGTCTTGACTTTATCAGCTGGCATCATTATTCCAAAAAAACCGACGACTATACCGACGACATGATTAAACTAAACGAATGGCTTTCGCCTAAACCGTATCGAAAGTATCAGCAGCTCCCGCGCATCATCAGCGAATGGGGATATGATTCCGATCCGAATCCGATTGCGGATACAGACGTCGGCGCAGCTCACACGATAAAATCAATCCGCAACTTCATAAACTACGGATTTGAGATGGCCTTTCTATTCGAAATAAAAGACGGTCCATCTCCTCGATGGGGAATCCTTTCATATGAAGGAAATAAAAAGCCTCGCTACCAGGCACTCCAACTTCTGAATCTTCTCGACGGAAAACAGTTACAAGTAAACGGTGAAGGAACATATGTAAACTCCCTTGCAACAATTTCTTCAGAAAAAATCGCGGTGGTCTTAGTCAATTATGACGAGCAAAATAAAAATACAGAGCTTGTTCCGGTTACTTTTACCAATCTCGCCGAAGGACAGTACACGATTACCATTCACTATCTTGAAGGAAACTCCGTCACGATTCCGAATATACAAGTAACAAATGGTCAACTACGAAGAGATATTCTTATGAAACCAAATACGGTGATTGCGATCGAACTAATAAAAGATGGTTACATACATTTTTAAGCACAGACTCATTTTATTTCTCATAATTGCCGCGTCTATCTTTACGCTTCTCCCTATTTTTTTCGACGGGCAATACGGATGCGTGAATAAAGTATGCGGCTTCATCGTCGGGACAAACTACCGCGACGGCATCTGGTTTCAGTCGGTCAGCGCTTCCGCATTTAAAACGTTTCCTTTCCGCATGCCGAACTTTTCCGGCGCTCTTCTTTCCGGCTATCATTATCTTCCTAACCTTATTGCTTATCTTCTCTCACGCCTCGGGATTCCTATTGCAGTTTCCTACTACAAGCTGTTCCCCTTTCTCTATATGATTTTTCTTACCGCGCTTTCCATTATTTTTGCGAGAAAAATTAAGAACAATTCGTTGTTTGTAGCGCTTTTTCTTTTTTTTAGCTTTTTCGGAATTCCGCTGACGCTTATAACTTCGCTTCACTATTACGGATTTATCAAGAACTCGCTTCTCATTAATACATTTCAGTCAACGCGCATTTTGGAAAGCATGCATTTTGCGTTTTCACTCATTATCCTGTTGGTGGTTTTGATTCTTTTAAATAAAAAAGTTCTGAAACTGAAAGAAAAAATAATTATTGGGATTCTTGTATTCCTGATTTTTGGTATTAAGTTTTATGTCGCGGCCATTATGCTTTTTATGCTCGTTCTCAATGAAACGCTTGTATACATACAGGCCAAAAAATTCAAGGAATATCTTATTTCTCTTTTTATTTATGGTACCGCCGCGTTTATTTCCATCCTCATTTTTTACAATCCTTTTTCCGCAGTGAAAGGCGGCTCGATCTTTGTCTTTGCTCCGTTTGCAACCGTACATCACATGATTGAAAACGAATCTATGTTTTATCTTCCCAATTTGGTCCTCGCCCGCTATTTCCTCTACGCCCACGGCGTTTCTCCCCGATTGATTGCGATTGAACTTTTTTCAACGTTTTTATTCGTCGTTTTTTATTTCGGCGCGCGTGCCCTCGGATTCTTGTACATCGCAAAACAAATCATTATAAGAAAAATCTCGCGATTCGAATTCGTTCTCACATCTGGAATTGTTTTGGGAATTATTTTGGCCATTATGTTTGTTCAAAAAGGAGACTGGTTCAATCCGATGCAATTCGCGGTTGTTTCGGCATTTTTGATGAATATATTTAGCGCTCAATTTATGTTCGAACTTTTTCAAAGACAGAAAATGCTTGCTATTGTTTTGGGTTTAATTGTTTTCGTCCTTACGTTTGTTCCCAATCTGATTAATCTTGGTTATCTTTCGGATAAGGCTCGCTTAGTAATCCCACAAGAAGAAATGAGGGCGCTTGAAGTTCTCAAAAAACTTCCTGACGGAACTGTGTTTTTTCCGATCATCGATCCTAATGTTGATCTCACCTATGTTTCTGCGTTCACCGGCAAACAAACGTATGTCAATTTTGTTACGCTTTTGCAAACCACAAGCGTTCCCTACCAAAAGCGTTTTGAAGAAACCAAAGACGCAAATACAATTGACGTCGATTCTCTTGACATACGTTACGCCTATATTCCGAAAGAATACAAGGATTACGACGTGCTTGTTAAGAAGTTTGAGGAATCGAAAAGATACAGGGAATTATTAAGAAATGAAAAAGTGAGCCTCTTCGAACTAAAGGTCTGGGACATCCTCCCCGAGGCGAAACCCCGTACCATCCGCCCCAGGCGGACTGGTACTGGGGTAATCGTATTTGAAAAAATATAGTAAACTTTTAACTATGAGATTTTTATTATTTTTGCTTTCTCTTGTTTTCTTTATTTTCGTCGGAGCGTTCCTTTATCTTTCCTACCTCGGCTTTGTTCCTGTCGTCTCAACCGTTCTTGGAACAGATAAGCCGAAAAATCTCGGTATCGGATATTCCGAAAAAGAGTTTCGTTCGTATGTGATTAAAGCCGGAACGCAGATTATCGAGATGACCGATCCGACCGACGCAGCCCACAGCGTCCGCTATGAAGGGAAAAAGGATCTGACCGAATCATTCACGCAAGAGGAAATTTCCGCGCGCCTCAACTATGCTCGGTGGAGATATATGCCTGTTACCAATACACAAGTCAAAATTCATGATGATGGAACAATCGAATTTTCCGGCACGGTTCTCATGGACCGGCTCGACGGATTTATCGCACGCGTTGGAATGGGAAGATATTCGCGGGCCGATGTTGAAAAGGGACTATCTTACATTGGTCTTTTCAAGGTAAATCCTCCGATTTATGCAAAAGGGAAAGCGAGCGTAACGGATAATGAGGCGAGCATTTCTGTCGAAAATATTCAGATCGGAAAGTTTAATGTTCCTCTCGTCACAGTTCACGCAAATGAAGTGGTAAACGCCGTTGCCCAAACGATTATTTCCCAAGTCAACGGGCTTAACGCTCAATCAGTCACCTTCGGGAACGGCAAAATGAACTTCACCGGTACCGTTCCAGAAAGAATGATTGTGGAATTTGCGAAGTAAAAATTCTTATCTTATCAGCTTATACGGCATGTAGGTTTTACTCGCTAGGGTTTTTTTGAGCGATTCTTTGAGCTGCGCACGGCCAGAAGCGCTTTTGAGAAACTGCTCGCGTACCTTCGCGTCTTCGAGGTTCACGAAATATTCGTAATGCACGAGCTTAAAAGGGATCCGTATATTCGTCGCAGAAACAATTCCTCTCATATGCTCCTGTAACCTCTGGCTTAAATTATTCGTCAAGCCCGTATAAATGGAGAAATCTCTTAACGAAAGAAGCGTATAGACGTAGTATTTCTGATCGGAGAACAATCTCTGCATGGAATAAGTATAGGGCTTTTTGTTAGAATAACTTGATGAAAATTATCAATCGAAAATTCCATAGAGAATATCAGGAACTAGAAAAATTTGAAACAGGCATTGTTTTATTTGGTGCCGAGGTGAAATCAATTCGTGATGGTAGATTAAAATTAGATGACGCGTTTGTAAAAATACTTGGAAGCGAAGCGTATTTGGTAAATGCGCAGATTCCGCTTTATGAGTATGCGCGAATTCCCGGATATGACGCAAAACGAAGCCGAAAACTGCTCCTGCACAAGAAGGAATTAATCCGTTTGAAGACCAAAATCGCGTCAGGCGGAAGTTTGACTTTAGCGCCTGTAAGCTGCTATAATAAAGGCGCCCTTATCAAGCTGAAAATAGCTTTGGTTAAGGGGAGAAAAGATATCGAGAAAGGAAGATTGGAAAAGAAAAAAGACATCGAGAGACAAGAAAAACGGGAAGCAAAAGAATGGATAAAACATTGAAAATGGGGATGACAGGTATCGACGAGGAATCTGCACTTTTAAAAGAGGTTAGGGCGCACCAGTGCGTTAAACGGAAAAAATTAACTGATAGAGACAATTTATCAGCGGAAGAGGCGTATTTCTTGGCCTATGGCAAAAAATTTGCCACTGTTCAAGTATACAACTAATTCCCTCTTTTTAGATTTTGTCCGATTCAATCTATAAAGGGAAAACTAATCGGAATTGGACAAGTCGGAGTTCTCAATTGGCCGATGAGTTCGAAAAACCCTCAATTGGCTATTTAGGGAGGTTTGATTATTTTCCAACCTAGATAAGAGCAAAAAATATTCTATCCCTAACTAAACTTTTTTATGAGTGTTTCCCCGGACCCGCGTTCAATTCGCGGCATCTCCACCAAAACCGAAAAAAACCATTTTGAAAGAGTAAGATAGCTAAATGGCAAAATAATCAAAAAATACCTCGGGAATGGCGCTTGAACGCCGAGGAAAATGAGATATGAAAGAGGAATAAGCGCAACCAGCGTCTGAATCGATATTTTTTTCTTTACTACATCAAGGGCTCCTTGTGCTGTATTAACAATCAAACTTATGGGCCAGAGAACAAACCAGATATTGCCGATGAGAAATCCTTCCTTACCCCACCAGCTTTTGAAGAAGCCTGTTGTAAAAAGCAAAAATGAGGAGCCGAAAAAAGACGAGGCGTTGTGCACGAGCCGATATTTCAGCACTTTGAGCAAGAAAAAAAGAATGTTGAAATTGCCTCCTCTGTCGATGAATGTTTTAAGATAAAATAATGAATATACGCAGAGCGCAACAAAAAGATGAAGAATAAAATTTTTTAGATTTAGCTTTTTTTTGTAAAAATTAAATACGGCAAATAATCCGACGAAAAACAAAGGCGTTACCCAAAATTTTGTTCCTGCAAATAGGGCAAGCGCGACTCCCTGAAAGATAAAATTATTCGGATAATAAAAAATTGCGAGCGTATAAAGGAGCATAAAGACTGCCTGACCCATATCAAGAAGCGGCTGGGAAGAAACGTCCAAAAACAAAGGGTCAATAACAAGCAGCAAACACGCCGAAAAAGAAATTATTCTATTTTTGTACATTTTTAGTCCTAAAAAATATGTCAAGGATAAAACCAACATCCCAAACAACATCTGGACAACATATGGATTGTTAAATAAAAGCACTGAAAGCCCGAATAGATATTTTATAAGCGGCGGGTGCTCAAAATTAAACTGCGCCGGGTCGCTTCCGGTTGCGTACAAATACCCGGTCGCCAGATATACTTCTCCGTCTGATAAAAACAATCGTCCTTTTACTTCCTGCGGAATATCCTGCGAGACAAAATAGCGATTGAGAAGTGTTTTATCGAACTTGAAAGAAAATATCTCTCGTTTGAATAGAAATAAAGATAAAAGATAAAGACCAAGAATGAATCCTAAAATTATCCAGTCTTTAAGCTTCATGGTGAGATTATAACGTATGGTATTTCAGTACGTTAAAACAATTATAATTGTTTACCTTAAAAAACTGCGAGCCTAGTAATAAATGGCTCGCGGATTGTTATAACGGATTTGTTACAATTACTTCATGCAGATTATTGCTGACCTCCAGATTCATTCTAAGTACTCCCGCGCCGTTTCTCAAAAAATGGATTTATTCGAAATTGGCCGCTGGGCTTCGAAAAAAGGGATTCAGCTCGTTGCGACCGGCGACTGGACGCATCCTTTATGGTTTCGGCACATTGCTGAAAATCTCAAAGAAGTAAATCCAGGGATATTCGAACTAAAAAAGAAACCGGAAGACATGAAACATGACGCGTATTTCTTTCTTTCTACGGAAATCTCAAGCATTTATTCTCAAGGAGGCGAGGTTCGGCGCGTACATAATCTGGTTTTTTCTCCTTCGGTCGAAACCTGTCAGAAAATAATTAAAAAATTAACGAGTGAGGGGGCAAATTTGATGGCGGACGGACGGCCGATTGTGGGGATTTCGTCAAAAGATCTGTTGGAAATGGTTTTGGAAATCGATGAAAATGTATTATTTATTCCGGCGCACGCATATACTCCTTGGTTTTCTTTATATGGATCAAAAAGTGGTTTTGACTCAATTGACGAGTGTTTTGGTGAATTCTCAAAACATATTTATGCTGTTGAAACGGGCTTAAGCTCGGACCCTGTGTTGAACTGGCAGATAAAAGAGTTAGAGAATCGATCTATTGTTTCATTCTCCGATGCACACTCTGGGCCAAAGCTCGGGCGCGAAGCGACGGTATTTACTGAAAAAAATCCAAATGACAAAATCCAAATGACAAATGTTACCTATGACGATATTGCAAAGGCGATAAAACAAGACGCTGATGCAAAACTGAAAATCGGTTATACTATCGAATTTTTTCCTGAGGAAGGAAAGTATCACTGGTCAGGGCATAGAACCTGCAATATCCGCTATAACGCGAAAGAAGTGAAAGAAAAAGGTGAAACATGCCCGGTCTGCCACAAGCCGTTAACCATTGGTGTTGAAAACAGAGTGCTCGATCTTTCGTATAAATCGCTCGGGAAAGACGATCTCCTCTTTTTAAAAAACAAGTCCGATTTAACGTTTGTCTATGATAAAGAAAAGAAACGAAAGCCGTTTATCTCTTTGATTCCGCTTCTTGAGATACTGACCGAAGTCAATGACGGCTCCCATATAAAAGCGCTCAGAAGCTATGATGATCTTACTGGGCGGCTCGGGACAGAATTTGATATTCTCATGAAAAAATCATACGAAGAAATCGGGTCAATCGGTGGAGAAAAACTTAAACAGGCAATAGAAATCGTACGAAACCGAAAAGTTTTTGTCGATCCCGGATACGACGGGGTTTTTGGGGTGGTAAAAATTTTTAATTCTGAAAAAACCTATGAAACGGGTAAAGAAGGCGTTGACGAAACGCAACAAACTCTATTCTGACAAAAATGTCATTCCAGCGAAAGCTGGAATCCAGTCTTCTGGATCCCAGATCAAGTCTGGGATGACAGATACTATTAGCAGCATTCTCCTGTTTGTTTTTATTCTTCTTTTGCCAACGCAGTTCGGGAAGCATTTTTTCTTCCCCTTCTCGTATCTCTCGGGCGTCCGAGTTGACTATCTTGCTCCGACGGTCTATCTTACCGATATGATTGTAGGATTGCTTGTTTTGATAGATATAAAGAGCGTTTTCGCTTTCTTAAAACAAAAAAAGATTTTATTATTACTTACTCTTTTATTCATAAATGTCATGTTTTCTCAGTCTTTCCCTATTTCAATCTATCGATATATCAAAATAGTTGAATTGTTGATTGTTGGATTTATCGCGTATAAAGATTTCGTAAAAGAAAAAATGCTGTTAATTGGGTTTTTTGCTGCAGGAACCATACAGTTGCTTCTTGCTCTTCTTCAGCTTATTTCCAAACACTCCATCCAGGGAATTTTTTATTTCTTGGGCGAACGATATATGAATCTCTCGATGCCCGGAATTGCAAAAGCGTCGTTTCGGGAAGTTGAGTTGCTGCGTCCATATGGTACGTTTTCTCATCCCAACTCGCTCGCAGGATTTTTTTTACTTTTATATTCGTGGGTTTTGATTGACAAGCGATTCAATAGATTCTTAATCCTGAAATATATTTCTCTCTTTATTTTCAGCCTTTTGATTTTTATTTCTTTTTCAAAGATTGCAATCTTTGTATATCTTATTACTAATTTCTATTTTCTCTTTTTTGTTTTGCGCATTAATTGCCAATTCTGCAAATGGGCACGTTTTATTATTCTCGCCGTTTTGAGTATATTATTCATGCAGGCGCAGACCGATCCTCTTACTTTACAAAAAAGGCTCGAGCTCTTGAAGAATTCTGTTAGCATTATTCTTCGACATCCTGTTACTGGTGTGGGGGTCGGCAGTTATCTTATCGTACAAAATCAGTTCGCCTCGAAGTTTTTTTATTTTTTTAATCAACCAGTCCATAATATATTTTTATTGGCCATTGCAGAACTCGGTATTCCAATTAGTCTATTTATTTTTTATTTATTATTTTCTTTTTTAAAAAAATTTCGAGCATCTAGTATCTTACTTCTAGCATCTATCTTTTTCACCGGCTTCTTTGATCATTATTGGCTCACGCTTCAACAGAATATGCTACTCATGGGCTTTGTTATTGGGGCAATCTTAAAAAGAAGGGGTTAAAATGTTTCGAGAGATTTTTTTACTTGCTCATTAATCGTAATAACCCCATTGATTGAATCGTTTAGGCCTTGTGGAAGCTCTTTCAAAAAATTCTCCACGATCTCTTTGTGTTTGGCGTTGCTCAATTTCAAGGTAGTAACAAATTCTGACGAAGCAGCTGCTCCTTGTTTTTTGGCATTCATCAGAAGCTGCGGAATTTTGACAAAATATTTTTCTGCTTTTCCGGCTACTTCGATCGCCTGTTTTTCTTTTCCTTTTTTCGCGAGAACCGCCGCCATCGCGATACGTTTATCAGAGAGAAGCAGATACAGCTCTGCCTTCTTAACATTATCTCTCGTTGCTAAAACCAATAGGTTGTCTCTGATTGCTTTCACGATATAAAGCGGATGGTCCGGAAGAAGTCCGGGATACGGAAGATTGTAAATGACTTTTTCCTGATTTGCGCGGACCGGTACGTATTCCATTACATAGGTCATGAAAGGAATGAGAAAAATAAAAAGCGTTGCGAAGAGCGTCACAAAAACTTTCTTCATATATATGTATTATATAGAACTCTGTTTCAAAAAACAATCCCGCCAGCGGCGGGATTGTTTTGATTATGAAAAAATCTTATTTAACTAATCTCTTAAGGCTTTTTCCTGCGGTGAATCCTGGTGTTTTTGTTGCCGGGATTTGGATCTCTGCACCGGTTTGTGGGTTGCGGCCTTTTCGAGCTGCACGTCGTCTTACCATAAAGGTTCCAAAACCAGTTACGACGACTTTTTCTCCTCTTTTCATTGCGTCAGACATCGTGTTGAACACTGCGCTGACTGCGTCTTTTGCTGCTTTTGCGGTAAGACCTGCTTTCTTTGCAACCTGTGCGACCAAGTCTGCTTTTGTCATGTAGTGTCACCTCCCTCGGATTGACAGAAACTTATAAACAACGAATTACAGTCACAGAATAGTAGTTTTTTGGCTTCTTGTCAATCCGTATTTAAAATATCGTATTATAACAATCTATATCAAATATGGGGCTTTACTACAACTTAAAAAAGAAGTTCCAATCACCAAATTACAAGAAACAAACAAATCTCAATGTCCAATATTTAAATATCCAAACAGTTTGGTATATTGAGTAATTGGTTTATTGAATATTGTTTGGAATACTTGGTGCTTGGGATTTGGAATTTTAGATTTTGGTGGTGGCTTCTGCTCGATACTCGCGAATCACCGTTACCTTTATTTGTCCAGGGAACACGTCAAATTTTTGTTCGAGCTCTTCCTTGATTTTTTCGGCTAAGACCGTCGCTTCATCGTCAGTTACCTCTTCCGGTTTTACGACTACGCGAAGCTCTCTTCCTGCTTGTAATGCATAGGTTTCCCTCACTCCTTTTTTTGTTTTTGCCGCGTCCTCAATTGTTTTAATCCGCTTTAGGTATTCTTGGAAATCTTCGTGTCTCGCGCCCGGCCTTCCGCCTGAAACTGCGTCAGCAATGTACACAATAATTGATTCAACCGACGGAAACGGAATATCCTCATGATGTGCAGCAACGCAGTCAATCACCTGTTGAGGGAATCGGTGTTTTTTCAAAAGTTCAACACCCAGTTCAACGTGTGAACCCTCTTTATCCGTAACTACTTTTCCGATGTCGTGTAAAAGACATCCGAGCTTTACTACATTGACGTCTGCCTTTAGTTCGTTGGCGAGCGCAATTCCGATTCGCGTTTCTTCTAAGGTGTGTGCAATCATGTTTTGGCCGTACGAATAGCGATATTTAAATCTTCCAAGAGCCTGCGTCAATTCCGGAGGCAGATTAAATACGCCGACTTTATGGGCCAATTCTTCCCCTGCTTTATAGATTACTTTCTCTACTTCTTCTCTTGTTTTGTGAACGATTTCTTCTATCCGTTCCGGCTGGATTCTTCCGTCTTTAATGAGTCGCTCAAGCGAAAGTCGTGCGACCTCGCGTCGGACCGCGTCAAATGAAGAAAGTCTGATAACTCCTTCTTCTTCTAAATCAACATCTACGCCTGTTGCGATTTCAAACGCGCGCACATTGCGTCCGTCTTTTCCGATGATTCTTCCTTTGAAATCTTCATTCGGCAGGCTGACCACAGAAAGCGTGTATTCTGCGACCAAATCAATCGCGCCATAGCGCATTGCATCGGTGAGAATCTGTTTTGCTTTCTCGTCTGCCTGAGATTTTAAATCTTCTTCGTGCTGTTTTATTTTTTTTGCAAGGTCCGCTTTTAATTTATCCTCCCATCCCTGGAGAAGAAGATTGCGTGCCTGGTCTTTGGAAAGCTGTGCGATTTTTTCGAGTTTGACAAGAAGTTGTTCGCGTTTTTCTTCAAGTTCCTTTTTAAGCCGCTCGTTATTTTGTTTTATTTGTTCAACTGACTGACGTTCACGGACGAGTAGTGATTCTTTCTCTTCTATCTGCTCTTCTCGCTTTGCGAGTCGTTTTTCAACCTCGATGGCTCCGCTTGCAATTTTGTGAGACTCAAGCTCTGCTTCTCTTTTTATGCGAAGCGCCTCTTCATTTGCTTTGAGAATGATTTCCTTAGCCTGTTGTTTTGATGCCGTATCGGTTATAAATTTCCGAAAAATTTTTTGAAGCATATTGTATATTACGCGCCTGACAAAGGAGTACCGTTACGAATCTATACGATCGGTGTGGATAGAATGTGAGCCTCTGCGGACTAAAAGTCCGCAGCTTCATTTTTAAGGCGAAACCCCGTACCGTCCGCCAGTGGTGGACTGGTACTGGGGTAACATATGTGTAGCTAATATTAAATGGTCCTCTTCAAGCAATTTTTAACGCCTTTATTGTACTCTTTTCTTGTCAATTCTGCAAATGAAAACGGAGGTCCGAGGTCTTGGTCTTACATCTTAACTAATTGTTCACGTATTCTATTTGTTTCGTTCATGATATATGATCTATCAAGTTCCCTTAGCCTCTGCAACTCTAGTTCTCTTTGAAGATTTGCGTTTAACTCTGTTTCATAGTTTAATCCTTCAACAAATTCGTCAATTCTCTGTGATTCGAGGATTTTTTCTGTTAGTACAGGAACCTTTTCTCCTTTGCTTGTTGTGGCGTATGTCTCAACAACCTCTCTCCACGGATCTTCGGATTCGTTGACAAAGCTCCATTCTTTTATCTTCTTGAAATCTTCTTCTGTCAATAGCCACAGTTTTCCTTGAACCAATCCGTGGCCCTTTTTTAGGGTATATGCACGAAATGTTTTTCCATATACTGATTCGAGAATCTTTTTTGCCCTCCCCGGGATTGACTCAAGTTTCTGCACTCCTAGATCGTATCCTCCAATGATCGCAGATTCTCCTCCCTCGGGCTCTCTTCCCAATATTTGACGTAAACGCTCTGTGTTGCTAAACACCCCATACCCAAAAAAAAGGATTTTTGCCATTGATTTTATTATATACCCTTGTAGTTATATTTCAAATTAATACTAAATACGTAGGAGTTCAGGATCTTTGACAAAGATTATAGAGGTTTGTCATTGCGAACGGTGAGTTTTGAAGCGAAGGAACGTCAGACGTTCCGAAGTAATCTGCTAACGATATTGAGATTGCTTCGTCGCGGAGTTTACCCTGATGAAAATCGGGGCTCCTCGCAATGACATAATTCGATATAGTTTTGTCAAGACTTGTGAACTCTTACAAAACTGTTAAATATAACAACCAAACTATTGGTTTAAGATCCAACCAATAACCATCTCTTTAATCTTAAAATATTCTTCTTTTTCGAACTGCATGTTGGCAACGCAATATTTCTTTGACCTTAGATGTGAGCAAAAAAGGCATTCGTATAGGTCAAAACAGTCGTGAATAAACATTGATCTAGATACTTTGTTTGACCAAGACAGTTCAAAACAAGAAGAGCAATAAATACTCTCCTTTATTCTGATTCCTAAAGTACAAGAAGAGCTATCTCGCGAAGCGAGTATATAGTTGCAATCAAAAAGTTTGTATGAAAAAATTATGTTTTTAGAGTCAAAAATTGAGACTCCTTTATAGACAAAAGCGCTACTATAAATTCCGTCAGATTCGGATGTTTCTTTTGAATTAATGCATTTTTCTCCGGTGATATAGTTTATTTCCTGCCAATATCTTTGTAGCTCTTCCATTGAATTGACCGGTTCTTTTTTTCTCACCCATTCGTCTTTTTTAAATCTTTCGGTTATGGCTTTCTGGGAGGCGATCAATTTTGATTCGGCGGAGAAACTCCAAGTATCTTTTCCTGAAAAAACACATGTGGTCTTGGTGGCAGAAGGAATATCAAAGGCAAACTTTTTCTGTAGTTGAGAAAGAGAATATGGATTGTCCCGCCCAAAAATATCCTTAAAAATATAGTCGGCTATCTCTTGTGTCTTTTGTTGATTCATATGTATCACACAGGGAGCGTTTTTCCTTTAAAACATGGGTAAAATTTTCCTTCAGCAAAGACTCGAACCAAGCATTCTCTCGGATTAAGAGTTACTAATAATTCTCTTTTCAGACTGTCCTCAGAGAGTCCTTTGTTTTTTTCTTTCACTAAGATCTCGTCAGGAAATTTTATTTCCAAGTTTTTTGTCAAGATCTTCGCGTCTTCATCAGAAACTTTAAAGACAAAATAGTTATAAACATTAGACATAACCGCTTTTAAAAGATCCGGTGTTATTTGGGTAAGATACTGCTGAGACAAAAATAGAGACAAATTGTATTTTCTTGCCTCTGATAAAATGGCAATCATGCCTTCATTTTCCACTAGTGAAACCTCATCGATAATAAGAATAATTTTCTTGGCAATTGATCGTTTTTGGGCAATAAGAAAAATTTGTTGCATAAGCAGGCCGGCAATCAACCGAGTGGCTTTATCGCCCAAAAACATCCGGCTTAAAGAAAAGCATGTTAAAAAATTATTTTTGATGGTGGTTTCTAATTTATTAATTGCTTCTTTGGAAAAAGCAGGGATAAAACTTAATTCATCTACTAAGACTAATATTGGCATAATGGCTATTTCGTAAAATTTCGTCTGGACTTCAACAAATTCCGTGTCAAAAAAATGGACTAAATAATCGTCTCCTTCCTCAAGTTGTCTAAGAATCTCTTTTCTAAATTCCAATTCTGTCAGGAATTTTTTAAGAGCGAAAAGAGACATCTGGTTTTTTAGAAATAGGATATAGATGGCGTATTTTAAAACCCTCTCCAATTTGGCGTTAAACTGGTCTGCCAAGAGCGTCTTAAAAAGAAGGATTGTTAGTTCGGTGGCAATCTTGGGTTCAGAAAAAGCAGGAAAAAGATCACAAGAAGAACGAATAAAATCGTAATTAATATTATTCGGTGTGTTTAAAAGTTGAGGATAGAGAGCTGCGTGGGGATCAATCAGTATAACAGCATATTCTTTATCTAATTTATATTCCACTATTCCTTTGATAAGGAGTTCAATAAACTTAGATTTTCCTGTGCCGGTTTGACCAACGATCAGACTGTGCTTCCCAAATTCAAAATTTCTTAGGGATAAATAGAAAGAAGAGGAAAAATAAGGAAAACCAAGGACTTCTAATAGTCCTTCTTTTTTTGCTGATGCAAGAAGTGGAACAACCTCGTCTATTTTGAGAAACAGAGGCGACGATTTTTTCTTAAGCTTGATGTCTTTTTTAAAATCAAACTCAAATCCTGAAAGAGGACTAGTAAAGGTAATGTGTGATGAATAAAAAACGCCGCCTTTCTTGTCTGAAAAATATATTTTTACTACGTAAAACCGAACCAAAAGGATTTCATAGAAACTTATTATTATTTTTTTTATTAATCTCCCTTTTTTAATTTCTTCGTTTTCCTTAGTCTCAAGAAAACTTCTGCTGACTGGAAGCCTAAAGGAGGCTTTTTTACCATTCTGTCGTTCGTTCATTGATTTTTCGACCGGCATCAAGAGAAAGTTCCCCAACTGCGTAGTCAAAAGGGATAGGTTTTTTTGAGAATAGAGATAAAACTCTACTGTATTTATCCCGAAGGCTATTTCGATAGCAAATCTATTATCATACTGCCTAATTTTGCCTATGAGACTTTGCCAATCTTCTTTAGCTATTTTGTCGCCCTGAATAAAGACTTCAAATGTATTCATGAGCTTATTATAGGGCTCAAATTTTTATATATTTTTTTATTTTTTTGCAGAGCTTCAGGAAGCTAAAAAATCCGCTTGACAGACATAGATTTTTAACTACTCGCGCTGGTGTAAGAACGAAGCGCAAACTGCCAGAAGCGACGGGAAAGAAAGAGCAGAGAGATTGAGAAAAATAATAATAGCATTGTATCAATGGCCGTTAGTCTTTGAAGAACAGCCTTAGCCGGTGTAATTAAAATTATCGTAAAAGGGAAGATAAAAAATAAATATTTTATTACCGGCTTATACATTTTGGGCGGAAATCGAGTCAAATCATTAAGATGATATAAAAGATCAACTAAATTTGAAAGCCTTGTATTCCAGATAGTTAGCGTCATCACCATAAGCCAAAGCGAATAAAGGATTAATAAACCGAATATAGAAAGAATAAAGAATCCAATTAGACCTAAAGCAGTAATGGTCATATTATATGTATATATAATATAAACGGCAACGCAGACTCCCATAATAAACCGTGACAACTGGGCAAAAGCAGTGTTTATCATAGTCATCAAAAATTGTGAATCAATCGGTTTAAGCAAAATCTGATCCAGCCGGCCAAAATGAATCGTATCGGCAAATTCATTGAAGTTATAAGAAAAAATCATATGAAATACGCCGCCGATGACGATATTGTAAAAAGCCATAACAAGAATCAACTCTTCCCTTTTCCATCCATACACCACCGGGGTTTTTGCCGTTAATAAAATGATAAAAAGGAAAGAAAAAATTCCATACGCAATGCTGGAAACAACCGTATTAAAAAAATTAGATCGGTAAACCAACAATCGAGATAAATTCAACTTCAGTAGTGTTTTATATACCCGAAAATAGTGTTTCATAAAAATTATTGGCCAACAGCGCTAAATTTTTTAATGCCCCTATTCCATAGAAATCGGTAGATAGAGATAAAAATCGTCAGCCAGACAATCTGCATAAAAACCACATTGATCAATTGATTGAGGCTTAATTTCTCCTGAAAAACCACTACCGGGTAGTAAATCATATAAGCAAAAGGAAGCGCATTGGCAATCTTCGTCAACGGCCCAATTAATAAATCTATCGGAACGATAAAACCTGCAAAAATCAAAATAACGATGTCTACTAAGTTGAAAATCCCACGAATATCCACTGTCCAAAACGCCAGTAGTCCAACGATCATCTTAAAAAGATGCGAGGATATCAAGGCCAAAACAACTATAACCATTCCCAAAACCAGGGTCTGCAGATTGTCTGTTATTTTTATCAATCGATGGAAGAAAAAACTGAAAATACTAAATATAATCAGGGCATAAAAACCCTGCAACAGGCGGTAGTGAAGCTCTTCAAAAAACTTCATCCAAAAATAAGAAAACGGTTTTAATAGATAATTAACCAGTTCGCCATTTTGGATATCCTGACGGGCCACGTCCTCTTCTATATGAGACATAAGCATTGCACCTGCAATCGTCAAAAGGAAAGGTAATTGCACCTGAAATTACAAAATCTTGTAGGATTGAAGGTGCACCATGTTCAAGTATAGCAAACTAACCAGGAAGAAATATCGAAGTTTAAGTTTCAATTTTTATGTCTAAAAACGACAAATTTTGTTTTTTAATCTATCCCATAGTTCTTTAAGGTTTCTTCTGTTTTTAACTCTTCTAAAGGTTAAAAACCAAAAGATAAAAGTTGCC
>Ga0233420_10000270_pt1 | contig 23268 bp, 41 predicted proteins | sample Watercolumn_Mata_4_FD_183009 | JGI IMG/M metagenome (GOLD analysis project Ga0233420, IMG submission 183009) | Freshwater microbial communities from Lake Matano, South Sulawesi, Indonesia - Watercolumn_Matano_2014_102_MG | ecosystem: Environmental > Aquatic > Freshwater > Lake | place...
AGTTTCAATTACATCAGAAGTTCCTGCTGCGCTGGTTATTGCTCTCGACGAGCTTTTCGGAAAAATCAGACCTTGTGAAGCACAAATTGAAACAACAATCGGAGTTGTTCTATTGCCTGGAACCCCCCCCACGCAATGCTTATCGACGACATTTTTTCCTTTAATTGAAAAAACACTTCCTGAGTTTAAAAAAGATTTTATCATCGTGACTGTCTCTTTAAAATTCATACCATTTTGATAAACTGCAGAAATAAACATTGCAATCTCTGCTTCAGACAAATTATTATTTACTATATCTTTCATAATTAAATTTATCTTTTCATTTGAAAGAGTTTTTTGATTTAATTTCTCTTTAATATATTCGAAACTTTTTGCTGGTGGAGACAAATCAACATCAACTTTATCTCCTGATTTTAAATTTAACTCTCTTTTTGCTTCAACAGACAAAATTATTTCATCTTTTTTTATCCCACTTTCATTTATATCTAAAATAGCAGAAATTGACTTTGGTTTAATTGAAATTGTTTTTACAAGCAATCTTTCTTTAGAATGTGCCCCTAATTTTTCAGCAGTTTCTTTTCGCAACATTGCTACAGGAAGCCCTGCAAACCATTTTCCTGACTTTACTTTTAACTCCATTTTAGCTACTGCTCTTGAGGTTTTTTTGATTTATAAATTTCAAGAACAATTAACAAATAAGAGAGGATCAGTGGTCCGATTACAAATCCGAAAAATCCAAACACAATTATCCCTCCAACCATTCCCAAAAGAACTATTACTGAATGCAATTTAGTTCTTCTTGAAATGAAAACAGGTTTAAAGAAATGGTCTATTAGATAGGCTAAAAATCCAAAAAAACAAATTCCAAGAATAGGCAACAAAGGAGAACCATTAATTACCATAAAAATCACAACAATCCCCCAAACAAGAGTTGTCCCGATTATGGGCAAAATTCCTGCTAATATTGCTGCTATTGTCAAGAATAAAGCGTTAGGAACACTAAATAAGAAAAAACCAACTCCGACAACAAGACCTTGAACAATTCCCAGAACAATAACCCCATATAAAACAGATAATGTTACTTCCTTGGATGATTTAAATAATTTCTGCTCTATTTCCTTCGGAAAAGGTAAAATGCTTTGAAGATATTCAATAATTTTTTCTTCATCTCTCATCACATAAAAGAAAACAAAAAACACAACTAATAATTGCAAAGAAATTATCGGAAAATTAAGAATCAAATTACTTAAACCCCCCATGATTGAACTTGTGATTTTCGTTGTGAATGAAGAAAGAATTGAACCGATTTCATTAGAAAACTGCTCTGTTGCAAATAATGATGGAAAAATTTTTTTCAGAGGAGTCACAAAATCTATGTTTTGCGAAGACATGAAAATATCTATAGATTGATTTACTAAAACAGGGGTTAAAAACCATAGAGGAACAACAATTATAATTATTAACAAGATGCAGACAATAAAAGCAGATACATCTTTAAATTTAATTAATTTTAACAACTTTTTATAAAGAGGTAAGAATATAATCGCGAGAATAACTCCTAAAAATACTGCCATTAGAATTGGTTTGAGCAGAAAATAAGATAAAATTAACAAAATCAATAAAATGAAAGGAATTGCAATTTTTTTATAAGAGTCTGTTTCCATATTTCTTCTTGAATATAAAAGAATTCCAACTTATAAATATTTTGAATAATGTTTTGAAAATTTAAGAAAAGTTTATAAGTTAAATAGAACAAAAAAATATATGAATTTCATAAAAAAAATTGCTGAAAAGAAGATTGATGAAAGCGTTCATTTGCAATTTCAAAAATTTAGTCGAGGAGAGTTTAAAAAACGAGCCATGGTTGTTGCAAAAAAATCAAAAAATAAATTCACAATCACCACTTCTCCTGAATTTGCAAACGAATTTGTGAAGATTTTGGCTCAAAAATTAGGAGAACAAAAAACAAATGTGAATGGAGCAATTATTTCTACAAACGATTTAAAAGGAAAAATAGACTTTAAAGAAGTTAAACAATTTCAGGGTGTAAAAAAATATTTAATTGCAAAAGAAATGACTGAAAAAGAAATTTTAAATTTAATTAGTGAATTTCCGAAAAATTTTTTTGCTTTGAGTTTTGCTACAAATGATTCTGAACTTAAAATAAAACCAAAAGCACCAAAATCTGGAAAACCTGGAAAAGAAGACAGCGACGACATAAAACCAGATTTTTGCAAATTAACAACTTCTGACAAAAAAATTGCTGAGAGTTTTGTTTTTGAAAAGATGGACTTTGAAAAAGCAGACATTAAACATGATTTTATAATTAATGAGATTATAGTCCCAGAAGAATTAAAAACAAGCGAAGATTTCGCAAAAATTAGAGAGATGTCAAAAAGAAAAGGTAAGATTATTAGAACTGCGATTATTGATGGCAAAGAATTTAAAAGCGAGTTTGAGTTTGAAGCTTGAAACGAAAGATCTATAAACAAAAGAGTTTTATTTATTAAAATGGTGAAAACAAAACATAAAATAATTTTAGGGGATGCATTAAGAGTATTAAAAAAAATTCCAGATAATTCTGTTGATTTAATTTTTGCTGATCCGCCTTACAATATGTCAAAGAAAAAAGGACTTGCATGGGCTTATAGCAAACATATTACAATGCAAGAAGAATGGGATATGTTTTCAAAAGATGAATTTTTTAAATTTAATACAGCATGGCTTAAAGAATGTTTCAGAGTTCTAAAGCATGGTGGAAGTTTATGGGTTTCTGGTAGTTTTCATAACATTTATCAAATAGGATTTATCATACAAGAATTTTTTCCAGATATTAAGATAAATAATAGCATTGTCTGGTTTAAACCAAATGCACAACCAAATATAACTTGTAGGTTTTTTACAGAAAGCACAGAGCATTTAATTTGGGCTACAAAAAATGGAGATGGAAAAAAATGGAAATTTAATTATCACTGGACAAAAGATCATATTTTTGATCAATTAAATCCAAAAGGAAAACAATCAAGAAATGTTTGGAGTATTCCATTAACACCAAAAAGTGAAAAGTGGGCAGGAGTTCATCCAACACAAAAACCATTTGAATTATTAAGAAGAATAATTCTTTCTTGCACAGACGAAGGAGATTTGGTTTTAGATCCTTTTGTTGGCTCAGGAACAACTTCAGCAATAGCAAAATATTACGGAAGAAATTCAATAGGAATAGAAATTGATAAAAAATATTTAAGCATAATCAAAAGAAGATTACAAAAAGATCAAAAGACATTATCAGATGAACAGCCAGAGATAATTTTTGAAGAATTTAAGAATTAATTTTTGGAAGAGGTAATCCTAAAAATTCAAAAGGTAAAATTTCAAAAAAATAATGACAATTTACAGATTTGATATACTCTAAAACATCTTTATAAGAAGTATTCTCAAACCAACCATTTAAGATATAAACATATTCCACTTTAATCCCTGAATTCTTTAATAGTTTTTGATATTGTTTTTTCTTAAAATCACAAGTTTGCAATTTTTCATCAACAGATCCTGCAACTTCTTGAAATTTCATCTCAATAATAAATAGGGTTTTATCTTTTAAGATAAATATTGTTTCATCAGGTAAAAGTTTTTTTGAGATTATTTTTGATGAGTCTATTTGGAGTGAATTTAAAAATTTAGAATAAAAATCATTTTTCTTATACATCTTTGCAACTAATTTATTCTCAAAATAAAGATCTCCTTCTTTAGCAGTATATTCCTTAAATTTAGTGAAAGCTTCTCTGAGATCAATCCGATTTTCAAATTTTAAACCAGTTTTGGTCTTAGAACCACCAATTCCACCTTTAATCATAAAATAATTTGATCTTAAGGATATTTAAATGGATCTCTAAGAATACCTTAACCCTGTCACTTGACAGCAATATTATCTCCCATTAATTTAACAAACTCTTAAACCAACAGCTTTAAAAACTCAGATTTTCTAAATATTTTATTCCAGGGTAATAAAATGATAATTTCCGCGTTATTGAAGATTATAACAAATGCCAACAAAGAGATCACCGAGAAAAGGAAGTTTGCAGATTTGGCCGAGAAAACGAGCCAATAAAATTTTGCCTAGTTTAAACTGGAACGCAATTAATTCTGGAAAAAATTTGAAAGGTTTTATCGTCTATAAAGCAGGCATGATTTCTGGTCTTGTCAAAGACGAAACAGCAAATTCTATGACAAAAGGAAAAAGAATTACAATTCCTTTGACAATTTTAGAATGTCCAAAAATGAAAGTTTATTCTGCAAGATTTTACAAAAATGGAATTATTTCAAAAGAAGTTTTAAATGAAAATTTAGACAAAGAATTAAAGAGAGTTTTAAAATTGCCAAAAAACAAAAAATCTGCAAAAATTGATGAGATTAAAATTGAAGATTACGATGATTTAAGATTAATTGTTTATTCTATTGTTAAAAAAACTGAAATAAAGAAAAAACCAGATTTATCTGAAATTGGTTTGAATGGAAATTTAAATGAAAAATTAGAATTTGCAAAACAATCACTTAAAAAAGAGATTTCTATAGACGAAGTTTTTGAAAAAGGCCAACTTATCGACGTGCGTGGAGTCAGCAAAGGAAAAGGTTTTCAGGGACCTGTTAAAAGATTTGGATTAGGATTAAAATTTCACAAAACTGAAAAAGGTCAGAGAAGACCAGGTAGTTTAGGACCATGGCATCCTGCGAGAGTAACTTTCAGAGCACCACAAGCAGGACAAATGGGTATGCACACTCGGGCAATTTACAATTTAAAAGTTGTTGATTTAGGAAAATCCGACGGCAAATTAAAAAATATTAAAAATTATGGAAATATTAAAACAGATTACATTTTAGTTAATGGCTCTGTTCAGGGGCCTGCAAAAAGAGTAATGTTAATAACACAGCCGTTGAGAACAACTAAAAAACAATTAAAGAAAAATTATGAATTGGTGGAATTAAGATGATAACATACTATGAAGCAATAAATTACATAGAGAATTATTATAAAAAACAAAGTGCAGAAAAATTATTAACTTCTTTATTAAAAAATTATAAAAATTTGCAAGAATCATATTTAATTGATACTAAATGTGAGCATGTTCCTGAAGAATTAAGAGCACTTTATCAAGAAATAAGAAAAGATGTAAAAGAAAGTAGTTTAGAGATAGAAGAATTTAGAAATTCAATATGTTTAAGAGAAATGCAGAAAAAAGGAGTAGACATTTCAATATTTCCAAAAGGAATAAAAGAAATTATCGCGCAATTAAACTAAAATGAAAGCAAATATAAAATTTTCATTCATTCAAAAATTATTTGGAGGTTATTTTAAATGAAAGCAAACATATTTAATATTAAAGGAGAAAAAACAAAACAAATTGAATTGCCAGGTTTTTTTTCTGAAGTTATTCGAGAAGATTTAATTTCAAAAATAATTGAAACAAAAAAAACAAAGCAACCTTATGCTCCTGAATTTGGTGCAGGAAATAAATCTTCTGCAAGTGGGGGAATTGTTCACAAAAGACATGTTTGGAAATCGCAATATGGAAGAGGCATGTCAAGAATTCCGAGAAAAACCATGTCGAGAAGCGGGACACAATTTAGGTGGATTGGGACAAATGTTCCAAATACACGAGGGGGGAGAAGGGCACATCCTCCAAAGGTTATATCTATGATTAACACTAAGAAAATAAATAAAAAAGAAGAAAAATTAGGATTAAAATCTGCAATAAGTGCAACAGCAAACAAAAAATTTATTCAAAGAAAATATTCTTCATTAAAAGACGAGAAACTTGGAGAATTTCCTTTAATTGTTGAAGATAGAATAATTTCATTAAAAACAAAAGAATTAATTTCACTCGTAAAAAAGATTTTAGGTGAAAAAGTTTTTGAAGTTGCTTTGAGAAAAAAGTCTATTAGAAGTGGGAAGGGAAAAATGCGTGGAAGAAAATATAAAGAAAGTGCAGGATTGCTTTTAGTAATTGGCAACAATGAAAAGATAAAAACAAGTATTTTTGAAAGTGTAAATGCAAATAAATTAGGAGTTATGCATTTGGCAGAAGGAAATCCTGGAAGACTGATTATTTATACTGAAAAAGCAATTAAAGATTTAGGAGAAAAATTGAAATGATAAAACCAGTAATGACTGAGAAGGCAGTTATGATGATTGAAAAAGACAATGTTTTGACATTTGAAGATTCGATAATAAAAACAAAAACAGAAATAAAAAAAGAACTTGAAGAGTTGTTAGAGATTAAAATTGAAAAAATAAGAACATTGATAAAAAATAATAAAAAATATATTTATGTAAAATTAAAAGGAGGAACTTTGGCAATCGACATTGCAACAAAGTTGGGATTAATGTAAATGAAAATCAAAGATTTTCAATCATTTAAATTCACAGTGAGATTTAAATAAATGGGAAAAAGAATAATTCAACAAGCTCGTGGAAAAGGAAGTTTAACTTATCGCGTGAAAAAAAGCGCATTTAGATACAGATTAAAATATCCTCGAGATTTGAACGGAGAAGGAATAGTTACTCAATTAATTAATTCTCCTGCGCATACTGCACCATTAGCAAAAATAAGATACAGCAAAGGGATTTTTTACATGCCTGCTTTTGAAGGTATGATTGAGGGACAAAAAATAAATTTTGAAGGAAAAGAAATAAAAGAAGGAAACATTTTAAAATTAAAAGATATTCCAATAAAAACAAAAGTTTATCAAATAGAATCTCGATTCGGCGATGGAGGAATCTTTGTTAAAACAGGCGGAAGTTCTGCATTCATTAGCAGAATTGTTGGAAACCAAATTTTAATTTCAATGCCGTCAAAAAAAGAAAAAGCATTTAACCCAGAATGCCGGGCAATTATTGGAACAATTGCTGGAAGCGGAAGAACAGAAAAACCAATTTTAAAAGCAGGAAAAAATCATTACATTAAAAAAGCTAAAAATAAACTATGGCCCCGAACTTCGTCTGTAAAGATGAATGTGATAGACCACCCATTTGGTTCTGGAAGAGGGAAAAATCCAAAAAGCAAGATTGCAAAAAGAAATGCCCCTCCAGGAAAAAGAGTTGGTTTATTGAGACCAAGAAGAACAGGTAAACAGAAATAAAATGGAACAAACAACAAAAAAACAATTCACTTATCGAGGGAGAACTCTTGAAGAGTTAAAAAAGTTAGATGTAAGAGAATTTGCAAAATTATTAAAATCAAGACCAAGAAGAACTTTGTTAAGACAATTTCAAATTATTGAAAATTTTGTAAAGAGATGCAAGGAAAAAGATGCAAATAATAAAAAAATTCGAACTCATAAGAGAGATGTTATAATTGTTCCAGAATTAGTTGGTATGAAAATACAGGTTCATAATGGAAATCAATTTATTTTAGTTGATATTATTGGAGAAATGCTTGGACATAGATTAGGAGAATTTGCTCCAACAAGACAAAAAATTAAACATAACAAAAGCGGGGTAGGTGCAACTAAAGGAAGTAAACATAAGGCAAAGAAATAAAATGACAGAAAAACAATATGCACCGTCGAAAACTGAAAAGAAAAGGACTCAAAAAGTAAAAGAAAATCTTAGTGAAACAAATAATAAAGGAAAATTAGAAAATAAAAAAGAAAAAACTGAAAAAGAAATCAGCGACGAGAAAATAGAAGATAAGAAAAATGAAAAAAAGAAAGTTGAAGTAAAAAAAGTTAAAAAAGATTTTGCTATTGTTAATGGAAAAAATGTTCCTGTTTCAACTAAAGAATCTGTTGCTGTTTGTAAATTTATTATGAGAAAAGAAATTAAAAAAGCAATTGAAGATTTAAATGAAGTTTTAAAGTTAAAGAAAGCTGTTCCAATGAAAGGAGAAATTCCACATAGAAAGGGAAAAATCATGGCAGGAAGGTTTCCGAAAAGAACTTCAGAAGAGTTTATAATCTTGCTGAAAAGCTTAGGTGCAAACGCAATTATGCACGAAGTTGAAAATCCTGTAATCACAGAAGCTATTGCAAATAAAGCACAAAGACCTTTTGGAAAAGGTGGAAGAGTCAAGAAAAAAAGGACACATATTACAATAATTGCAAGAACTAAAAAGATAAATGAAAAATTAAGGGAGAAAAAATAAATGGAAGAGAGAAATACTGTTAAATTTAAAAAAGAAGAATTTGCAATAAGAGAAAGAATAAAAAAAGAAATTGGCATGGGAAAAATTAGTAAAGTCAAAATAGAATACACCCCTATAGGAGAAAAAATAATTTTATCGACGAATAAACCTGGTTTGATTATCGGGAGAGGGGGAGAGAGAATAGAAGAATTAACAAAGATGCTAAAAAATGAATTTCGTCTTGAAAATCCCCACATTGAAATAGAAGAAATAAAAAACCCTGAATTTGATGCACAATTGAACGCTGATGATATTGCATTGAGTTTGGAAAAATCCGGGCCGTTAAAATTCAAGGTAATAGCATATCGCTCCTTGCAAAAAATTATGAAAGCAGGCGCATTAGGTGTTGAAATAAGATTGGGGGGAAAATTGCCAAGTTCAAGAGCAAGAACATGGAGATTCTCTCAAGGATATTTAAAAAAGAGCGGAGATAGTGCAAAAGTAGTTGATACAGCACAAGCAATTGCACAAACAAAACCTGGGGTCGTGGGAGTTAAAGTAAGCATATTGTCTCCCAACGCAGAATTAAAAGACAAAATTATAATTACTGACGAACTTTTAGCAAAATTAAAAGAAAATGAAAAAAATGCTGAAAACATTAAATTAAAAAAATTAAAGAAAAAATAAATGGCAAAAATAAAATTCAAAGATGCAAGGAATTTATCTAAGGCAGAGAAAGAAAGAAAACTTAAAGAGTTAAGATTAGAACTAATAAAATCTCAGACAAAACAATCAAAGACAGGGAGTTCAAAATCAAAACAAATTAAGAGAACAATAGCGAGGTTATTAACAATAAAAGTAAAATGAAAATATGCCCAAAATGCGGTTTACCTGAACAAGCTTGTATATGTGAGCAAATGGGAAAAAGTTCACAGAGAATAAGTGTAAGGATAGATAAAAAAAGATACGGAAAACTAGTAACAATTGTATCTGGATTTGATAAAACAATAAATATTAAAGAGATTGCAAAAAATCTAAAAAATGAACTTGCCTGTGGAGGAACCACCAGAGAAGATTCAATTGAATTGCAGGGGGACCATATTAAACGAATAAAAGAAATATTAATAAAGATGGGCTTTGAAGGAGAATTGATAGATTAAAATGACAAAAAAAATAAATAAAAAAGAAAACAGAATAGAATGCAGTGATAGGGATTGCCCAATTCATGGAAATCTCAAAACACGAGGAAGAATTTTTAAAGGAATTATAGTATCAAAAAATGAAAGAAGAGTTGCAATTGAATTTGAAAGAATGGTTTATGTAAAAAAATACGAAAGATATGCTAAATCAAAAACAAAAATCCATGCAAGACTTCCAAAATGTATGGAAAAAGAAATTAAAGTAGGGGATTTAATAAATGTTCAAGAGTGCAGACAATTAAGCAAAATTATAAATTTTGTTGTTATAAACAAATTAAAAGATGTGGAGGAAATTAAAAAATGAAAGCAATTAGTGCGAAAGCCACAGCAGGATTAAACCTTGGTGCAGAAGCGATTGCAGCAGATAACAGTGGAGCAAAAATAGTGAAAGTTGTATCTGTCAAACGAGGAAAGGGAAAAAAGGGAAGACAAGGTTTTGCGAAAATTGCAGATTGGGTTAAAGTATCTATAAAAAAGGGAATTCCAGATATGAAAGGAAAAGTTTTCGACGCTGTTATAATAAGGATAAGAAAACCCTATAGAAGATTAAATGGAGAAAGAATAATGTTTGAAGATAATGCTGTTGCTATATTAAAAGATGAAAAAGGAAATCCAAAGGGCACACAAATTAAAGGGCCAATTGCAAAGGAGGTAATGGAACGCTGGCAATCAGTCGCCAAATTAGCGTCGATAGTGTATTAAAATGAAAAAGAAATTCTCAACACATTGGAAATCAAGCAAACAAAGAAGAAAACAAAGAAAATATTTAGCTAATGCTCCGTTACATATAAAAAGAAAATTAATTTGCTCTAAATTATCAAAAGAACTCAAAGAAAAATATAAAATACGAAGCATTTCTCTAAGAAAAGGTGATGAAGTAAAAATAATGAAAGGAAAATTTAAAGGGAAACAGGGAAAAATAAACAAGATAAATACAAAAAAAATGAAAGTTTATATCGAAAGCATACAAGTGAAAAAACAAGATGGCTCTAAAGTAAATGTTCCTTTAAAAGCACCAAATTTAGAAATAATCAGTTTAAATTTAGACGATAAAAAAAGATTAAATAAAAAAACCGAAAAAAATAAGGAAAATAAAAAATGAGCCATTTAAAAAGAAAAAATGCTCCGTTGAAGTGGGGAATTCCTCGAAAAGGCGCACCATTTATCCCAAAATCTGATTTAAATGGAATGCCTGTCCTTATTGCATTAAGAGATATTCTAAAATTAGTTAAAAATAGAAAAGAATTAAAAAAAGCAATTTATAAAAAAGAAATATTAATTTGCAATAAAGAAATAAGGGACGAAAAAAGAACAATAAAACTTTTGGACACATTAACTATTGTTCCTTTAAAAAAGAGTTATAGAATGGTTTTATCTGAAAAGGGAAAGTTCAAATTTGAAGAAATAAATGAACAAGAAAAAAATACAAAAATCTCAAAAATTATTGACAAAAAAATTCTAAGGGGAAAGAAAACCCAAATTAATTTAATCGACGGAAGAAATTTCTTATCTGAAATAAAATGCAAGGTTAATGATTCTGTGTTAATAAATTTTAAAACAAACAAAATCGAAAAGTGCATTCCGCTTAAAGAAAATGCAAGGGTGTTGATTATCGGGGGAAAACACGCAGGAGAAGAAAAAACAATTAAGAACATAAATAGTAAAATGAGAATAATTGAAACAGAAGATTCAGGAAAAAAATTAAAAATTTTGGTCAATCAGGTAATGGCGATATAAAATGAAAAATAATAACGAGAACAAAATGAGAAAAATAAAAATCGAGAAAGTTATACTTAGCGTCGGGGGAGTTGGAGACCAATTGGAAAAAGGATTCAAATTATTAAAATTATTGACAAACAGAATCCCTTCTAAAACAAGTTCAAAGAAAAGAATTCCGACTTTGGGGGTTAGGCCCGGACTTGAAATTGGAGCAAGAGTTACATTAAGAAAAAATGTTGAAGAGATATTAAAAAAACTTCTTGCTGCAATAGACAACAAATTAAGAAAAAAACAAATCAGTGAAAATAATTTTTCGTTTGGAATTAAAGAATACATAGAAATTCCAGGAATAGAATATCAAAGGGATATTGGAATTATTGGTTTTGATGTCACAATAACATTTACAAGAAGCGGAAGAAGAGTCAAATTAAGAAAGATAAAAAAAGGTAAAATACCGTCGAGACAAATTGTTTCAAAAGAAGAAATAATAAAATATATGGAGGAAAATTTTAAAACAAATTTCAAATGACTGCAAGTGATTGGAAAAAGGTTTTTAAGCAATTAGATGCAAAACCAGTTATAAAAGCAAAATTCATAAAACATTGCAAACCAAAAGACAGAAAAATTGGAGTTGCGTCAAAAAAATGCGAAAGATGCGGAAGATTTGGGGCACATATAAAATCATATGGATTAAACTTGTGCAGACATTGTTTTCGAGATATTGCAGAAGAAATTGGATTCAAAAAATATTCATAAAATGGAAATAAAAAAAATTCATAATTTGGGAGAATTGAAAGGTTTAAAAGAGAATACTTTGATAGAGATTAGAAATGTCTTAGATCGCTCTGGAAAGACCAGGGGGGCATTAAAATGAGCCAGGACATTGTATCTGATGCTTTGAACATGATTAAAAACGCGAAAAAATCTAAAAAAGAGATTGTAAGAATAAATAGAACATCAAAAGTTTTAGTGGAAGTCTTAAAAATAATGAAACAAAAAGGCGCTGTGAAAAGATATAAAATTGATTCAAACACAGGTGCTCTTGAAATTACATTGGGAGATTTTAATGAATGTCAAGCAATAAAACCCCGGTTCACAGTTAAACAAGAACAAATTGAGAAATATAGAAGAAGGTATCTTCCATCGAGACATATTGGGACTGTAATTATTTCAACTAATAAAGGGTTATTGACTCACCAAGAGGCAAAAGAAGAAAAAACAGGAGGTTGCTTAATTGCATATTTTTATTAAAATGAAAAATAAATTTTCCAAATCCTCGTCAAAAGGATTTGACTTCGGAAAATGAAAAAAGATTTAATTCAAGAGATTGAAATTCCTGACAGGACAAAAATCCATGTTGAAAATAAAAAAATTATTGTAGAGGGTCCTTTAGGAAAAGATGAAAGAGAATTTGATATTGGAACTGCAAAAATAGAAAACAAATCAAATAAAATTATAATTTCGAAAAAAAATTCCACAAAAAAAGATAAAAGAATTTTAAAAACAATAGTAGCACATATTGTGAATATGATAAAAGGAGTTAATTCAAAATTTGAATATAAGTTAAAAATTTGTTTTAATCACTTCCCATTCAATGTAAAAGTAGATGGAAATAAAGTTTTTGTGAAAAATTTTCTTGGAGAGAAAAAAGAGAGAGTAGTTAACATCCCAAAAAATGTTGAAATAAGAATAGAAAAAGAATATATTTATGTAAGTTCAATTAATAAAGAAATTGCCGGGCAAACTGCAGCAAACCTTGAAAAGGTTACGAGAATAAGGAACAGGGACAATAGAATATTTCAAGACGGAATATATATAATAAACAAAAACAAAAAGGAAATTTAAGATGAAAAAAATTTTTTTAAGAAGAGATAGTGCAAGACATTCACAATTTGGGAAAAGAAGAAAAAAATTGCAATCTTGGAGAAGACCCAAAGGAAGAGATAATAAAATGAGAGAAAAAAGAAGAGGTTACCCTGCAGTTGTTAGAATAGGTTATGCGCAGAACAAAAAAAATAAAAAAAACCAAACAAGAATTATCAAAAAAATATCTGATTTAAAGAACATCCAAAAAAAAGATAAATTAATTTTAGGTGGGGTTGGTATGAAGAAGAAAATTGAAATAATTAAAATGGCTGAAGAAGTAAAGATTAAATTTGAGAATATTAATATCCAAAAATTTCTTAAGAAATTAAATAAAAAGCAAAATAAAAATGAAATTAAATAAAAAGAAAGAATTGGCAGCAAGAACTTTTGGTGTGGGAAAAGATAGAATAATCTTTGTAAATGGAAGATTAAACGAAATAAAAGAAGCTATCACAAAACAAGATATCAGGGACCTTCATCAAGACAATGCAATATTAATAAAAGAAATAAGGGGAAGAAAAAAGATTAAAAAAAAGAATAAAAAGAGAGGGGTTGGAAATATAAGAAAAAATTTAAAGAAAAGAAAAAAGGAGTATATTAATTTAACAAGAAAGTTAAGAAAATCTATAAAAGAGTTAAAAAAACAGGGAAAATTGTCATCACTTGAATTTAAAAATTTCAGAAAAAAGATAAGAAACAGAGAACTTAAAAGCAAAACACACTTAAAAAATTACATTAAAGGAATTGAAAAATGAAAGTTAAAATATTCAAATCGCGATCAAAAAAATTTGGTGTCAAAAGATGAAAACACAAAAGAAAAGAAAACTTGAGAGAAAAACAGATTATAGAAAAAGACTTGGACTTTTAAAAAGCGAAAAACCAAGATTAATATTTAGAAAAACAAACAAATACATATTGAGCCAATATGTTACAAGCGAAGAAGCAAAAGATAGAATAATTTTTGGAATAACTTCAAAAGAACTTTTGAGATTCGGATGGCCAAAAGAATTTGGGGGAAGTTTGAAATCTATCAGTGCTTCCTATTTAATTGGCTATTTAACTGGCAAAAAAATAAAAGAAAAAAAATTAGAAAAACCAATTTTGGATTTGGGAATGTATCGAACAATAGAAAAATCCAGAGCTTTTGCATTTATAAAAGGATTGATTGATGCTGAAATAAAGATACAATGTAAAGAAGATAAACTGCCAAATGAAGATGTTATTAAGGGGAAAAATTTAAAAAAAGATTTTTCAGAGTATTTCAAAAAAGTAAAATTAAAAATTGATGGAAAATAAAATGCTCAAATTGAAAGAAATTGAAAAAAATGAAATCTCTCCAGAAGTAGAGAAATTAATTGAAATAAAAGAGGAGCCTAAAAAAGAAACAATTGTAGAATCTTGGAATCCAAAAACAAAACTTGGAAAAGACGTTAAAGAAGGTAAGATCAAAAATATCGACGAATTATTAGATTCAAGTAAAAAGATTTTAGAAGAACAAATTGTTGACTCTTTGATAAACCTAAAATCAGATTTGATCTCAATAGGGCAGGCAAAAGGAAAATTTGGGGGAGGAAAAAGAAGAGCTTGGAGACAGACACAAAGAAAAACAGAAGAAGGAAATGTCTTAACTTTTTCAACATTGGCGATAGTTGGAGATGAGAACGGGCATATTGGGGTTGGAACAGGCAAATCTGCAGAAACTCTCCCAGCAAGGGACAAGGCGATTAGGAAAGCTAAACTAAATATTATAAAGATTACAAGAGGTTGTTCAAGTTTTGATTGCTCATGCAAAGAACCCCACACAATTCCTTTTAAAGTCAATGGAAAATCTGGGAGCGTTAGATTAATTTTAATTCCTGCACCCCAAGGGACAGGATTGGTTGTTACAAACGAATTAAAAAAATTATTAAGATTAGCTGGAATAAAAGATATTTATAGTAAGAGTTTTGGGAATATTAAGACGAGCTTTAATTTAATAAAAGCATGTATTGACGCCCTTAAAAAAACAAATGTGGAGATAAAAAATGATATGTCTAATCAGAATTAAAGGAAGAACAAGTCTAAAAAAAGAAATAATAGAAACATTAAATAGAATTAGATTAAGAAAAAAATATGCTTGTGTAGTCATTAAGCCCACTAAAGAAAATCTTGGGAGAGTAAAATTTCTAAAAGATTTTATTGCATTCGGAGAAATTAATAATGAGACTTTTGAAAAATTAATTGAAAAAAGAGGGAAATTAATTGATAAATCAAAAAAAATAAATATTAAAGAAGTTATTAAAAAACTTGGAGAAGGAAAAAGTTATGAAGAATTAAATTTAAAACCTTTTTTTAGGCTGCATTCTCCTCGAGGGGGAATTGATTCAAAAATTCATTTTGGAAAAAAGAAAGGTGTTTTAGGGAACAATAAAGATTCAATAAATAAATTAGTGGAGAAAATGTTATGAATTTAGAAAAAAACACTTTAAATGCAGGGACAGTTTATGATTGCAAAATTCGCTCTTACGGAAATGAAAAATTAGTTAAAGGAATTTATCTTGGAAAAAATTTTGGTTGCAAAAAACAATTACACGGATTAGTTTTCAAAGGGGGCACAAGTTATGTTAATTTAATAAAATTTTCAAAAATATTTTTATGGCAAGGTATTTTAGAGATTTCAAATCCAAGAAGAATTTATGGATTAAATGAACAGGAAGAAATGTATTATAAAAATCAATTAAAACAAAGAGGATTAATAAATTAAAATAAAATGAAAACACATAAAAGAAAAAAAGTATCGAGAATGCACGGAAGAGCAATGGGAACTCATGGCTCAGGTGCAAGAAAAAATAAAAGAAAGTCCGGACATAAAGGGGGAGTGGGCATGGCTGGTTCTGGTAAAAGAGCCGATCATAAAAAAACTTTAATCACAAAACTTTATGGAAATAAATATTTTGGAAAACAAGGATTTACAAGCAAAAAAACAAAAAGAGATATTAGAAAAAGAATTAATATTGGAGAGATTCAAAAAAATTTAGAAAAATATGGAAAAAAAGAAGGAAATAAATTTGTTGTAAATCTTTCAAAATATAAAATTCTCGGCGATGGAGAAGTAAAAGACAAATTGACTATCAAATGTCTTGAAGCTTCTAAATCTGCAATCGAAAAGATTAAGAAATCTGGTGGGGAAGTTATTATTGATGGAAAGAATGAAGAAAATCAGAATATAGAAAAGAATTTAATTTAATTTTTCCAACAAAACTTCTTCTCTGTCAAAAGTAGGATACTCTTCTGCTTTCCAAATCGCAACTTTTTTTGAAATAAAATTTAACTTAACTGGATTAATGATTAATCTTTTTTTGAATTTGTCGAAGAAAAAATCTTTTTTTGATAAAATTTTGTTTAGATTTTTATTTGGTTTAACGAAAAAATAAATTAATGTTCCTTCATTTGTTTTTTTACTAAAAGGAATTTTTTGATATCTTTTCAATCTATTTTTATATTGATGCCAATTTTTTGTCTTTGCAGTGCATAAATGAATTTTCAATTTTGTTCTTTGTTTTCTCAATTCATTTAATATCCAAATCCCTGCATTTATTGAATTGTAAGTGGTATATCCTTCTTCATTAAGTTTATAATTCTTTAAAATAAATTTCTCATTTGACTCCCCCAACTCTAATTCATTTAAATTTACAAAAGAGATATTAGAAGATATTCTTAAAATAAACTTTAAGATTTTTTGTTTTTTATCTGGAAAACAAGGCAATTCAATTCCAATATTTTTCTTATCCCAAAATTTACTTGCTAAAGAAATCTTTTTTATTTCTTCTTCAGAATTTTTATTTAAATCCGGATGAAACCGAACTTCGTCTATAAATTTGGATAGTTTGGACAGATTATTTTTATTAACTAATTTTGTTGATAGATAAATGTGAATATGAAATCTTTTCCCAGATTTTTGTTTTAAAAACTTTGCAAATCCCAAAGTTCTTTTTAAATTTATTAAAGGATCCCCTCCCGTGATGCTACAACTCTCGACATTACTTAGTTTTAACTCTTCCATTAAATCTTTAAAAGAATTTATTTCTCTCTCATTAAAATAAATTTTATTTTTATTTTTTCTTTTGTTACTTAATGGACAATATTCACAATTCCTTGAACATAAACCTGTTATGAAAAGCACGCCTTTTTTTCCCTTGAGACATAATTTGCATCCTTTTGGAATTCCGTTTAAAGAATATGAATCAAACTTTGTTTTCATTACATTTCTCCTTTTAACCATTTTTGCCTTTCATTTTCCGGAAATTTTTCAATAGCATAGCGAAGCATTGTCCTCGGCATTTCCTTGTATTTTGAAATTAAAAATAATTCTAAAACTTGTTTGTTCTTTTTTCCAATCTCTCTCAAAACCCAACCAACTGCTTTATGAATTAAGTCATGTTTATCATTTAGTAATTTATTTGAAATAGCAAGAGCGTCGCCAAAATCTCTCTTTTTTACAAACATCAAAGTTGAAATTATTGCTATTCTTTTTTCCCATAAATTAGAAGAATTTGCTAAATCTTTTAGAATATCCTCCCTTGTATTTAGAAGAAAATCTCCGACAATGTTTGGAGCAGAAACATCAACCAAGTCCCAATTATTTATTCTGTCTGTTTTTTTTAAATAAAATTCATAAATTTTTCTCTGCATTAATCTATCTTTTTTGGATTTTTTATATTTTAAAATTAAAATTAAAAGCGCAACCATTCTTATTTCATGATATTTGTTATCTAATAATTCTTCTATATCTTTTAAAGAAATTATATGGTAATATTCTTTTGATAACTTTCTTAAGATAGGCAGTTGAATTCCTAAAAATAAATCTCCTTCACCATACTCTCCTTTTCCTGTTTTAAAAAATTTTTGAAGAAGTTTTGCTTTTTCAGGATTTGCTTTCGAATGAATTTCTGAAATTAAATTTTGTAACATAATTAGATTAGAAAAAATGAATATAAAAATGATTTGAATTTTTAATTAAATTATTTCCCTCTTGAACTTTTATTGTATCCTACTCTTTGATTTTTTTCTTGTTTTGGAGAACTAATTTTTGTATCATGTTTTCTCTGCTTAGCTAGATTTGATTCAATTTGCTTTTCAACTTCTTCTACTGCTTTTTCTTTTTCCTTTTCAATTTCTTTTTTATCTTCAGATAGTTCTTCTTTTTTATCGTCGTGTTTAAGAGATTCTTTTGCTTTTTGCATAAGAGTCTTTTTTTTCTCAACTGCCTCAGCAGATTGTTTTTCAAGTTTCTCTTCCCTTAATTTTTTGAATTTCAAATTTTCAGGAAGATTCATCAACTCCACTCGCACAATTTCTCCTTGCTTTATTGCCTTTATTCTAACTTTAGGAATAGGATTTTTAATTCCTCTTCTCCAAAGAAATTCATTCAAATATTTATCAATTTTAATTTTAGCCAAATCTCTATCTCTAATCTTCATATGCCTTGCTAAAAACTCTTTTATTGATTTTACTGCTTTTGGTGTTTTTTTGTATCTTGGTGCTGGTCTTGTTTTTTCTCTTAAAGGAATAATATATTCTCTTTCAATTTTTTCAGAGGTTTCTTTAGTCATTTTATCCCATATGTGATTTTCTCATTTTTCTTGGCTTAATATGAAGTTTTGTTCTTCTCCATGAACGTTTGTATTTAGTTGTAGCAGATGGGTGAATTCTTTTTCCCACACCATATTTTCTTAAAATAATCCAAATAGGAGCCCACTTAGTTTGTCTTGCTTTTTTCATTAAGGTTTTCTTTTTTTGAAAATTTTTAATTCCCATTATTTTATGTCCTCCATAAATTTTTTTCCTTGAAGTGTAACTTGTCGTCCCGGTTTTCTTGATTTAGAATCTTTTATTGGTTTAATAATCTCTGTAAAACCTGCTTTGTCAGATTGTTGAAGAATTGTTCTGATTATTTTCCCGCTTGCTTTTCTAAATTCTTCTGGCCTTGAACCGCGAGATTTTTTTGAGCCATATTTTGTTCTTAATCTACTCACCCCCAAAGTTTTATTTTTATAAATTTGCCTTAAAATACTTGCTGCTCGTTTATGCCAAAAATCTTGGTCTTCGATTGGTCTTGATTTCGCAGGACCAGATTTCACAAATTTTGCCCACTCTGGTTCTTGAAATTCTGGAATTTTCTTCAAAGCTTCTGCTAATTTTAAATTATATTCTTGCGAGTTTAATTCAAATACTGGATTCATTTTAACTTGCTTTACAGCAATAGATAGATTCAGTGAATCTAATAAAGTTAATGATTAAAAAGAGTTTATAAAGTTTGGGGTTGAAAAATTCCTGTGAAAAAGTAGATAATAAAATATATACTTTTTAGAACATAAATACTTATAAATATAAAATTCATAAAAAGATGATGGGTGGAACACTTCCTCTGTTACCTCAAAATGAGGAAAATGTAAGTTATGATTATGATAGTAATCTGCTTCGTACAAAAATTTATGAAAAAATTTTTCAGATTGCAAAAGAACAAAAAGATTATATTGTAAGGATAGATGGGTTTGAGTTTTCTAATAAAATTAGATTTTTGAAACCTCTACAAGACCTACAAAAAAAGAATTGGATTGGTTATAAATACAGTCATAAACAATCTCCTCTTCACATAGGAAATTTTATAATTAATAAATATCACGAAAATGTAAAATTTGATGAAAAATGGGTATTAGAAGTTAAAGGAGCAGAAAATATCTCTCCTCTGGTAAAAATTACAAAAGAATGCATGGATTGCGTTGAAAAAGATATTCTTAAAAACAAAAAGATTTCTCTTGATGTTATTTTGACTGAAAACTTATTTTAACAATATTTTTAAAACAACTAATCAGCAAAACTTATAAATACACTAAATATTTTTCTTTTGTAAGATCCTGTAGCTCAGTTTGGTTAGAGCGCTGCTCTGATAAGGCAGAGGTCCACAGTTCAAATCTGTGCAGGATCATTTTTTAATTTATTTTTATTCCAAATTTAACTAAACTTTTTTTAAGAGAATTACAATCTTTAAATAAAATTGTTTTTATTCCAAAATCATTTGCTGGTTTTAAATTATATTCCAAATCATCTATGAACAAAGAATTTTTTGCTTGGCTCTTGGATTTGTTGAGAGCAATTTTATACACTTCAGGATTTGGTTTGCTTACTCCAATTTCATAAGAAATAACACAAATATCAAAGTAAAAATCAATAGAATATTTTTTATTTAAAATGGGCCACCATTCTTTTGATTGATCAGAAAGTAAAACAGTTCTGTAACCTTTTTTTCTAAGAGAATCAATTAATTCAAGCATCCCTTTGTTTGGTTTATAAAATTTAAATAATTTATTTCTTAATAATTTCCAATCAGCGTCTATATTTAATTCTCTCAAAGAATTTTCCCAGAATTCTTTTTCTGAAATTTTCCCTGAAAAATAAAGATTATAATATTTTTTTATAAAAATTTCAATAGTTCTTTCGACAGGAATTTTATATTCATTTGCTAAATTCTCTCTGAATATCCAAAAACCTCTATTAAGAACAACTCCTCCCAAATCAAAAATTATTGTTTTAATCATCTTCAATAAAAATATTCAAGGTATTTAAAAGATTACACAAGATTTTTAAATGCAATTTTTCTAAAATAAATATGACAAAAGGATTTTATCATTATATAAAAGAAGCCTGGAAAAAACCAGATAAAAAAAATCTTCGAGAGAGGATGATTGCATGGAGAAAAGAAAATACATTTACAAAAGTTGAAAAACCATTAAGATTAGACAGAGCAAGAACACTTGGTTATAAAGCAAAAAAAGGTTTTGTTGTTATAAGAATTAAAGTAAAACGGGGCGGGCATAAAAGAACGCGCCCAAACAAAGGAAGAAGAAGCAAGAGAATGCATATTAATAAAAATTTGAAAATGAATTATCAATGGATTGCAGAACAAAGAGTTGAGAGAAAATACACAAACCTCGTTGTTTTAAATTCATATCTCGTCGGAAAAGACGGAGTTAATTATTTTTATGAAGTAATTTGCGTTGATCCTCAAATGCCTGAGATTAAAAATGATTCAAATATGAAATGGATTTGTAATAAACATAATCAAAAAAGAACTATGAAGGGACTGACTTCTGCTGGCAAAAAATCACGAGGATTAAGGCACAAAAATCCGATGAATAAAATCCGTCCGAGTGTAAGAGCGGGTTTGGGAAGGGGAAAATAAATAAAAAACACAATTTATAAAAACTTCATTTCTATTAATATTTCAAAGTTGCCCATTTAATTACAAATGAAACTCGACGAGCGAAGCGAGAAGCAATCGTTAGAGATGGGGGGATGGATTGGCGGGATTTTTGGGTTAAAATAAAATGAAAAATCTAAAAGGAAGTGAAACAGAAAAAAATCTCTTGAAATCATTTGCAGGAGAAAGCCAAGCAAGAAATAGATATACTTACTTTGCATCTATTGCTAAAAAAGAAGGTTATGAACAAATCTCTGCAATATTTTTAGAAACAGCAGATAATGAAAAAGAACATGCAAAAATATTCTTTAAACATTTAGAAAAATCAGAAGGAAAAGCACTTGAAATAACTGCAAGTTATCCTGCTGGAAAAATTGGAACAACAGAAGAAAATCTTTTAGATGCTGCAAATGGAGAAAAAGAAGAATGGACAATTATTTATCAGAACTTCGAAAAAGTTGCAAGAAAAGAAGGATTTAATGATATAGCAAAATCTTTCAAAGAAATTGCAGAAGTTGAAGAACAACATGAAAAAAGATACAGAAAATTATTAGAAAATGTAAAAAATAAAAAAGTTTTCAAAAAAGAAAAAATTGTAAAATGGAAATGCAGAAACTGCGGTTATGTCCACGAAGGAAAAGAAGCACCTGATGAATGTCCTGCATGCAAACATCCAAAATCTTATTATGAAATTTTTGAAGAAAATTATTAATTAAAACACAACTATTTTATTGGTTACCCCTCGTAAGTTACAACCTATGGAAAGATTTATAAATGTTAAAAGTGACGAATATTTATGAAAAAACAAATGTATTCAAGAGAAGAAATAATCAAAGCAATTAGTCAGCTCAGGATATCACATTTAGAAAAAGAATTATTTGAAAAATTAGATAACCCACATTCTAATTGTAATGAACCTAAAAAATATCTAAAAGGTCAGAATGGAAATAAATTTAGTAGATTAGAAGATAATCCAGAAGATAGTTTTTTTAGATTATTCAATCAAAAAGATGATTATGCTCAATTTGAATTTTATGGAGATGGTGAAGAAGCAATTGCAAACAGAGTTTTCGGAGATAAGATTTGCAGAATTGTTTCTGGGAATTATCAAACAGGCAAATCAGTAAGAAATGTTAAACCTGGTAGAATTAGATATGTTAATGATGCCTGGGAAGTAACAGAATTATTAGATGTAGCATTAGAAAAATAAAAATTTTATTCTATATTGCTATTGGTTGAATTGAATCCCCATCAAAAAATTTATTAATACTCTTTTTTTAAAATAAAAATATAAAATGCCAACACCACCTATATGTCAAAGTTGTGGAATGCCTCTTCACGAAGAGAAAAATTGGGGAACAAATGCAGATAACTCTACAACAACAGAATTTTGTAAATTTTGTTTTCAAAATGGAAAATTCACGGATCAAAATTTAACTATGGAAAAAATTATTGAAAATAGCATTACAATGTCCAAAAAATTATGGATGCCTGAAGATAAAGCAAGAGAAATCGCACTCAAAACAATTCCAAATTTAAGGAGATGGAAAAAATGACGAAACAAAAAGAAATTTATAAATGCGAAATTTGCGGAAATATTGTAGAAGTAACTCACGATGGTGGAGGACAATTAGTTTGCTGCGGAGAACCAATGAAATTGATGAAAGAGAATATCGTCGATGCATCAATAGAAAAACATATTCCAATAATAAAAGAAAAAAAAGTTTTCGTTGGAACAATTGAGCATCCCATGACCGAAGAGCATTATATTGAATGGATTGAAGCCAGCGACAGAAAACAAATATCCAAAGTTTTTTTAAAACCAAAGCAAAAACCAGAAGCAGAATTTTTTTTTAAACTAAAATCAGCACGAGCATATTGCAATTTGCATGGATTGTGGAAAAGTGAATAATTCTAAAAAAAGAAATGAAAGATAAAAAGAAAAATAGATTAAATTAAATTGATGTGATATTACAACAAATGCCTTCTATCCCTGTTGGAGCAACAACCCCATAGTATCCGTTATCATTAGTTTGACAATTATAAGTCATTGTTTGTGGAAAATACAAATTAGGCCCTCCTGTTCCCCAATATTCCAAATATGGATGATATAAATAAGTTGCTG
>Ga0233420_10000272_pt1 | contig 23132 bp, 19 predicted proteins | sample Watercolumn_Mata_4_FD_183009 | JGI IMG/M metagenome (GOLD analysis project Ga0233420, IMG submission 183009) | Freshwater microbial communities from Lake Matano, South Sulawesi, Indonesia - Watercolumn_Matano_2014_102_MG | ecosystem: Environmental > Aquatic > Freshwater > Lake | place...
GCTCACTTCTCTGACACTCCGACGCTCAGGGGGGAGTACTTTCTTCAACACACTCTGCCTTACGGCATGCGAATAACCCATTGGCCGCCTCCTTCTTGGATGCGACATCTATATTAACACATAGGGTCCTTCCGTATTTTTGAGACGAAGAAAATCCTCTGTTGGATTGTATATGGTAAGATTTTGGACATCGTTAAGACTATCCAAAAAGAAGCTGCTGTATTTTTTTGGTGATGGCTTAAATTTATCCGGCAAATATTCCGGGTAAATACTTGACTTATCGGGAGCAAGAATCAAAACAATTTTTGTGTTTGATTTAGCTCCTGTTTTAGCAATTTCCGAAAATAATTTCTTCGTTTCTTCTATCTTACTTTTATCGGGAACAATATCAAGCACCAGTTTAGCCACACTATTATCATGGGCATTACCCAGAAATAACCAATCACCCTTTCCTCTATACCAGGCCAATGAAGAACCAATCAGGTATTTGGACCCTCGCATTTTAATGACACATTTCTCAAATATTTGGGGTCGAGAAAACCCTGTTGTATTAACAATGAAACCTGAAGCCCCAATCACAAATACTAAGCCGCAGAGCGTAGCGACCTTCAATCCAACTCTTTGATTACCAAACCGGAAAGGCTTTTCAACCCATTTCATAGTAAGCCATGCAAGCACTATGGAAATGACAACAACCACGATACGGATGTTCCGGCCAGGTAATTCATTTTCAATAATTCTTGCGAATGACAGCAACGGCCAGTGCCACAAGTAGAGCGGATAGCTAATCAAACCAAACCAAACAAGAAGCTTGTTTGATAATATTTTTTTATTAATCCAGGCCGTAGGCCCTGCCCATAGAACAAGCACAGCAGCCGAGACGGGCACTAACGCCCACACGCCTGGAAAACCAAAGTCCTTATTGATTTTTTCGAGACCAAATACGAACAATGCTATGCCAGTAAAAGCAGATAGATTTGCCTTCAGCTTAATACCTGTGAAAGATTCTTTTTTGTAGATTTTTACCCAGGCCAATAAGCTTCCACACATCAATTCCCAAAACCTTGTCAATGGCGAATAAAAAGTAGCAATAGCGTCTTGTGTGATACCTTTTATATTGAGATAGAACGAGCCGACTGCAATCGCCAGCGTTATTGCAAAAAAATTAAATTTTCGTTTCCATGTAAGCCACACGAACAATGGCCAAATGATGTAAAACTGCTCTTCTATTCCTAAACTCCATAAATGGAGCAAGGGCTTGGTTTCTGCTGAATTATCGAAGTAGCCAAACTCTTGCAACAACAACAAGTTAGATATAAAAGCCGCCCCACCCGCTATGTGTTTCCCCAATTGCCTGTACTCATCCGTTAGCAATGAAAACAGACCAAAAACAAAGCAGGCAGTCATCACCACTATTAATGCTGGAAAAATACGCCTGATTCGTCGGATATAAAACTCCCGAAAGGTAAACTTCCCTTTATCCAAGTTTTCATAGATAATGCCTGAGATAAGAAATCCTGAAATAACGAAGAAGACATCTACACCGATAAAGCCGCCCTTTATCCAATCCGGAAAAGCGTGGAAACCAACCACTGAAAAGACTGCAATTGCCCGCAAGCCATCAATGTCAGGACGATATTTAGGGTGCAGAAGATTATGATTATGCTGAGACATTGTAAGACACCATTTTTCTCTTTACAGCTGACGGCGCTGCGGATCAGCGGCAGACAAACATGCGAGCACGCTCGCGGGGGCGACTGTCCGCTGCAGCCGCTTGATGGCCTGGCGCGTCAGCGCCGGGACAGAACGCGGATGGTCATCCGCAGCGCCGATGGCTCGGCGCGGAGCGTCCGAGCCATTACGGCTTAGACCGAACTGCCTGATCCGGAAAAGGCAGAAAGCTGTTTTCTGTACAAGACAGCTTGCCACCACCGTCACAGATATGGCAACAAATTATTTAAAAACGACTTAATAACAGCAACAATTATTTCAGCCTGTTGGCTTATGCAGACCTGTCCAAACCGGCAAGAAACGTGTCAAGCTGTTGTTTTCGTAGCGGCTTCGCCGACAACCTGCCATCTCGCCTTGATGGAGTCTGATGTCCACGCCAGACGGGAAACGGCATTTCACCGAAAAGCAAACAACATTCGCAGTTCGCAAAAATGCCTGCTCAATCCGCTGTCACGCCCGCCATTTTTTCATCATCCACAGATTCCTGGCTGCCATCCTTTGCAATCCGCCCGCGCGCTCCCTACTTTTAACAATGGCCACCAGATATCCTGACCATGAGACCTGTCAGGGGTCTCTTTTTCTCTTATTCAAAGCACTATCCGCATGAGTACAGAGCCAACCAAAATCCTCCTCAGTGAGGATGAACTCCCCCGCCAGTGGTACAACATCCAGGCCGATCTTCCCTCACCCATGCCGCCGCCGCTCGGCATGAACGGCCTGCCGGTCTCGCCCGACGATCTTGCAAGGGTCTTTCCGATGAACCTGATCGAGCAGGAAATGAGTTCGGAACGATGGATCGACATTCCCGAGGAGGTGCTTGGCATTCTGAAGCTCTGGCGCCCGTCACCGCTCTGCAGGGCAAGAAGACTTGAAAAGGCGCTCGGCACTCCGGCAAAAATCTACTACAAGAACGAAGGGGTCTCTCCAGCAGGAAGCCACAAACCGAACACCGCGGTTGCGCAGGCATGGTACAACCGGGAATTCGGCATCAGGTATCTCACCACGGAAACCGGCGCAGGCCAGTGGGGAAGCGCTCTTGCCATGAGCTGCAAGCTGATCGGGATCGAGTGCAAGGTGTTCATGGTGCGCATCAGTTTCGACCAGAAACCTTTCCGGAAAATCATGATGAGAACCTGGGGAGCCGAATGCATATCGAGTCCAAGCAACCTGACCGCTGCAGGACGAAAAATCCTCGAGGAGATGCCCGATACCCCCGGCAGCCTCGGTATCGCCATCAGCGAGGCTATCGAACAGGCCGTCGAACGGGAGGACACCCGGTATGCGCTGGGCAGCGTGCTGAACCATGTGATGCTGCACCAGACCATCATCGGACTCGAAGCAAAAAAACAGTTCCGGAAAATCGGTCTTTACCCGGACGTGGTGATCGGATGCGCCGGCGGCGGCTCGAATTTCGCCGGCATCAGCTTCCCCTTCATCTGCGACAAAATTCACGGTCGTGAGGTCCAGGTGATCGCCACCGAACCCGAAGCCTGCCCGACGCTCACCAGGGGTCCCTATATCTACGATACCGGCGATGTCGCGAAAATGACGCCGCTCCTGCCCATGCACAGTCTCGGGCACCGCTTCATTCCACCTGCAATCCATGCCGGAGGTCTCCGCTATCACGGTATGGCGCCGCTGGTCAGCCATGTCAAACAGCTCGGACTGATCGAGGCTACTGCCCTTCCGCAGACAGAGTGCTATGAAGCCGCACTGCTCTTTGCCCATACGGAGGGGTTCATTCCTGCACCTGAAACGTCGCACGCCATCGCCCAGACTATCCGCGAGGCAAAAAAGGCGAAAGATGAAGGGAAGGAGAAAATTATTCTCATGAACTGGTCGGGGCACGGCCTGATGGACCTGCAGGGTTACGACGCCTTCCTGTCGGGCAAGCTCTCCGACTACATCCTGCCGGATGAATTGCTCGAGCAGTCGCTTGCAGCCATTAAAGACCATCCGTTGCCGCCGGGCAGATAGCGGCCCCGGGTCTTGCATGAGAAAAGGCAAAAAGGCACCCCGGAAAACCGGAGTGCCTTTTTCACGCACGCTGCAGCCGGAAACGGCTTATTTATCCTTTGGCGGTGTCGCTTCGATCTTTCCGGTCGGCTCCTGCTCATGCCCTTCAACGAAGCGCAGCTCCTTCAGTTCCTCGTCGTAGGTGATCCTGACCAGGCTGCCCTCTGCAAAGCGTCCCTTGAGCATCTCCTCGGCCAGCGGGTCCTCGACGTACTTCTGCAGCGCCCGCTTGAGCGGCCTCGCACCGTACTTCTGGTCATAACCCTTGTCAACGAGAAACTCCTTTGCTTTTTCGTCGATCTCAACCTCGATACCCATCTCGCGGAGCCTCTTGAACAGCTTTCCAGCCGTGATGTCAATAATCCTGAAGATATGCTGTTTCTCGAGCGGATGGAAGACGATGATGTCATCGATACGGTTCAGAAACTCGGGGTTGAAGACCCACTTCAGCGCATCCTCGATGGTGGACTTCATGGACTTGTAGCTGCCTGCGCTGTCGTCCGGTGCAGAAAAGCCCATTCCGGTGCCTGCGCCGATGTTCTTGATGTCCTTGGCGCCGATATTCGAGGTCATGATAATGATGGTGTTGCGGAAATCGACCTTCCTGCCGAGACCATCGGTCAGCACCCCTTCATCGAGCACCTGGAGCAGGATGTTGAACACGTCGGGATGCGCCTTCTCGATCTCGTCGATAAGCACCACCGAGTATGGCTTGCGCCGCACCTTTTCGGTGAGCTGACCGCCCTCCTCGTAACCCACGTAGCCGGGAGGTGCACCGACAAGGCGGCTGACGGAAAACTTTTCCATGTATTCGCTCATATCCGCCCTGATCATGGCGTCCTCGCTGTCGAAAATATAGCGGGTAAGCGCCTTGGCAAGCTCGGTCTTGCCGACGCCGGTCGGCCCGAGAAAAATGAAGGAGCCGATCGGACGCGAGGGGTCCTTGAGTCCCGCCCGGGTGCGCTGGATCGCCTTGGTGATCTTCCTGATGGCCTCATCCTGGCCGATGACCTCCTTCATGAGGTCGGATTCCATCGAAAGCAGTTTCTTTGATTCAGACTGCGCGACCTTGACCACGGGAATACCGGTCATCATGGCGATAACCGAGGTGATATCGGCTTCGGTCACATCGTACACGCTTTCCGAAGCCCGCTCCTCCCATTCCTGCTTGGCATGGTCGAGAGCCTCGAGCAGATGCTTCTCCTTGTCGCGAAGCTTTGCTGCCTCCTCGAAGTTCTGCATTTTCACCACCTGGTTTTTCTCGGTCTTGATTGCCTCGATGGATTTTTCAAGTTCGAGAATCTCCTGGGGCACATGGATATTGCTCAGGTGCACCCGGGCGCCCGCCTCGTCCATGACATCGATGGCCTTGTCGGGCAGAAAACGGTCGGTAATATAACGCTCCGAGAGCTTCACGGCCTTCTCGATGGCATCCCCGGAATATTTCACGTGATGGTGCGACTCGTACTTCGACTTGATGTTGTTGAGAATCTGGATGGTCTCATCAACCGAAGCCGGTTCGACCATGATTTTCTGGAAACGACGGTCGAGCGCACCGTCCTTTTCAATGTACTGACGGTATTCGTCCAGCGTGGTGGCGCCGATACACTGCAGTTCGCCCCTGGCAAGAGCCGGCTTGAAGATGTTGCTGGCGTCGAGCGACCCTGAAGCGCCGCCTGCGCCGATGATGGTGTGCAGCTCGTCGATGAAGAGAATCACGTCACGTGAACGCTCGAGCTCGTTCATCAGTGCCTTCATGCGCTCCTCGAACTGGCCCCGGTACTTGGTGCCGGCCACCAGCGCGGCAAGATCGAGCGCAACGACCCGTTTGTCGTACAGAACGCGGGAAACCTTTCGCTGCACGATCTTCAGCGCGAGCCCTTCGGCGATGGCGGTCTTGCCCACACCGGGCTCGCCGATCAGCACGGGATTGTTTTTCTTGCGGCGGCTGAGTACCTGGGCAACCCGCTCGATCTCCTTCTCCCGCCCGATGATGGGATCGAGCTTGTCCTCGAGTGCGAGCCGGGTGATGTCGCGCCCGAAATTGTCGAGCACCGGCGTTTTGGTGCGCTCTCCGCGCTTGGGGTCTCCTCTTCTCGGCAGACGTTCAGCCGACCCGGCCGAATAGGACCCTTCCATAGGCGGTTCGTCAGCCTCGCTTTTGCCTGTTGTAATGCTGATCAGTTCGTTCCGCACCAGATCATAGGTAACACCGAACTGTTCGAGCAGCTGGGCGGCGATATTGTCCTCCCCCTTGAGGATCGAAAGCAGGAGATGCTCGGTGCCGATGATGTTCGACTTGCAGATCTTCGCTTCCAGATAGGTGATTTTCAGCACCTTCTCGGCCTGCTTGGTGAGCGGGACATTGCCCATCTGGGTTGCAGGCACCTTCGGATGCGTACTCTCCTCTATTTTCTGCTTCAGGCCGGACAGATCGATTTTAAGGTTTTTGAGAATCCGGGCGGCGATACCTTCGCCTTCCCTGATAAGGCCGAGCAAAAGATGCTCGGTGCCGATATAGTCATGCCCGAGCCGGAGCGCCTCCTCCCGGCTGAGACGGATGACGTCCTGAACTCTATTTGAAAAGTTTCCTTCCATTCTTTTCCTCTATCAATAAAATTGTTGTATCGTCCTGCGGAATCATCCCCCGGCAAACAGTCGCGGATGCATATCGATAATCCAAAATTAATTATATAAATATCAGGCCTGAAAAGCAATTGGGAGTAAAAGCAAAACAGTATCATTCCATTAAAGGTTTCTCTGGCAAACCGTTCCGGTCATGAATGTTCACTATATCCTGATTGACGACCTGAATCCCGAACACCGGGAGCTCTCCATCTGCCGGTGCGGAACGGTCAACCGCGTCCGGCTCGGGGACGACTGCTACCGGACCTATGCATCACTCCGGATCGATGCCCACGACTATGCCGCACTGTTTCACTATGGCGTCATCGAGGCATGCAATGCACTGCCGTTTCTCTCGGAATCGGGCAACAGTCTCGACAGCTGGGACGAGGCGTTCCTGTACCGCACCCACCTTCAGGAACTCGCGACCATCCTTGAGGATGCGGCCGGAAACATGGCGCTGCAGGCATCCGAAACCATCCTGCTCGGCTGGCAGGACCAGCCGACGGCGGTTGCCTACCTGCGCAGCATCGATCCAGCGAAAACCGTGGATTTTCTTGAAAAGCTTGCCCTGTTTGTCTGGGAAAGTGAACAGGGGGGATACGACCTGGAGTTTATCCTGTAAAACGCTTCGGAAAGGCAACCCTTTTGGTGACGGCGCATTTCGGCACCTCGCAGCGTGCGGAGCCGAGCCTGGTGTCAACCCTGCAGATGGCCCGGTACAGTTCCACCGATTCGGCATAGCTCTGGGGTCGTTCGCTGTCGTTCACGAAGATTTCCTGCCAGGGCGGCAGAACGAACACGCGCTCTTGAGAGCGGCAGGCAGCATGGATATCGAGATACTCCACCGGAACAGGATAGTCGCCGGATTCGAGGCATTCGTTCCTACGCTCCCCTGGCCATGAGAAAAGCGGGAAAATCCCTGGTCTCTCCCCAGTAAAGATGCACATAGGAGGCAAGCGTGTTCCCCGCACGGAACACGTCGGTTCGTGAAGGTTCGTCCCGTGCGGTGACAACCTCGGCGACGCTGCCCGCAAGACCCTGTCTCTCGATGCGGGAGTAGTGGAACTCGTGACCGCGCAGCTCTCCCGGGTAGAGTCCCGGAAGACGCATCTTCCGGTATCCGAGACAGAGCCTGGCATCCTGCATGGTGGTGTCGAGATCAAGCACCCCGCACATGGCATGCACGCTCGCGTCGGCGGTTCGGAGCGAGTGCCCCAGGTACATCAGTCCTCCGCACTCGGCATAGGCGCATCCCCCCGCCCGGCAGTATCCGGCAATGGCCTCGCGCATGACACGGTTTGCGGCAAGCTTCCCGGCAAAAAGCTCGGGATATCCCCCGGCAAGATAGAGCAGATCGGCTTGCGGAAGACGATGATCTTCAAGAGGGCTGAAAAAGACAACCCTCCCGTGTTCGCGCAGCACCTCGAGATTCTCCTCGTACAGGAAACTGAACGCATCGTCCCTTGCAACCGCGATAACCTTTTTTCCCGGAGAGACTGCTGCGGCGAGCTTCTCCCGGCAAGCCGGAGCGGTTTCCGGCAAACCGGTTCTGGCAAACTCCAGAAGACGGTCGATGGCGACGGTCTTTTCAACATGGTCGGCCATCGCCCCGATGATGCCTTCCCGGTCGTAGTCACGGGAAGTGTTCAGGCCGAGATGCCGTTCGCTGATGGCAATGGAGCTGTCGGTCGGCACGTAGCCGAGAGGCTCGACTCCGGCGTCCCTTGCCGCCGCTTCAAGATAGCGGTAATGCGACGGGGAGCCGACACGGTTGAAGATCGCCCCGGCAAGCCGTATCGATGGATCGAAGGTGCGGAACCCGTACAGGAGTGGGGCTGCGGAATACGCCATGCTCCTCGCATCGACCACCATGACGACCGGAAGACCGAGCAACCGCGCAATGTGCGCGCTGCTCCCTTCGGCCTTGTGCGCACCGTCGAAAAGACCCATCACGCCTTCGACGACCGAAACGAGGGAACCGGACGAGTGCCGGGCGAAAAGACTCCGGACATGCTCCTCTGAAGCCATGAAGGTATCGAGGTTGATGCCCTTGCCCTGACGGCCGCCAAATGATGCAGCCAGCGCGAGCAGCCGGGTATCGAGGTAATCCGGCCCGCACTTGAAGGGCTGGACCGAAAGTCCCCGCCTCGCCAGAATCCTCAGGATGGCAAGGGTAAGGGTTGTCTTGCCCGATCCGCTCGAGGGAGCTGCAAGAAGAAATGCCGCCTGTGCTGCTGCCATCTGCCTGTTCAGACTCCTTCAGGGTGAAGAAAAACATAACCGAGCGCGCTCTCCAGCTTGCGGCTGCTGACAAGCTTGAAGGAAGCGTGTCCGCTCTCAGGCTGAGACGGAGGTACGGAAATTCCTGCCGCTTCGGCAGCGCGGGAGTAATAGTCCCCCCTGAAGGGATGCACGGGGCTGCAGGCGTTGAATACCTCACCCCACTGCTGCAGACGGATGATCTCCCTGATGATCCCCACGCAGTCGTCGCGGTGAATCAGGTTCATGGGCTGCAGGGGACTGGCAATCTCCGTCATGCGGGCCAGAAATGATTCCGGACCCCGGTCATAACCGGTAAGGCCTCCGAACCGGACAACGGTGGTCTGAAATCCTATCTCCTGCATCAGCATCTCCTCGGCATGCAACAACGCCTGCCCTGCCGGAGATTCCGGATCGATGGCGTCATCTTCGGTCACTTCCCGGTTCAGCATGGGATAGACCGAGGTTGAACTGACAAACAGCAGCGACCGTACCGGCGATTGCCGCAGCGCATCGATGAGGGACGAGATCTGCTGGATATGGAACTCGACGACATCATCGCGACGTGGAGGGGGAATGTTGACCACCAGGATATCGCTCTGCAGAAAATCGCAGAGATCCTCTCCCTCTATTTCAGGATCGAGCGTCACGAGAAAAGGCTCGACGCCTGCTTCGCGCAACAGGTCGAGTTTTTCCTCCCTCGTTGTCGAGCCCTTGACGGCATATCCTTCGGCGATGAGCTCCCTGGCAAGCGGAAGGCCAAGCCAGCCGCATCCGAGAATGGTCACGGTTTCCTGGTGCATGATACGGGTTTTTTGTTGCAGGTTTCTGTTGAGAACGATCCAATAATAACCAATTCCCGCGCGAAATCTGCAAAATCCCGATCTCCGATCCTGAAACCAAAAAAGGATTTGAAGACTCGCCAGGGGTACGTACATTGCTCTTGGGCCTTACGCCCTTGTGCCAGGCAACGATAACCAACCGAGGAACCATACGATGAACATGATCCGAACCACACTTGCCGGAGCCCTGCTGCTCTTCGGCACAACGGCATCCGCCCATGCGGCAACCCCTTACGTCAGCGGCTCCATCGGCATTGCCATGCGAGAGAATTCCGATGTCGGTGAAGGTCCCGCATCCTATTCGCTTCCCTACGACACCGGGTACGCATTCGCCGGGGCAATAGGGCTCAAGAGCGGAAAAATGAGGGTCGAGGGTGAAATCGGGTATCAGGAAAACGGTATCGAGAATGCTGATGATCGCAAGGTATCGATGACCACCTATATGGCCAACGGCTATGTGGATCTCGGTCTCCCCGTCAGTCCCGTCACGCCTTATCTTACGGCAGGCATCGGTCTTGCTGATGTCAAGACTGACGGCATGAATTTCGCCGACAACAGCAGCACGGTGCTGGCTGGCCAGGTCGGCATCGGAGCAGGGTTCAGCGTCGCCCCGATGGTGACGCTGGATGCGAAATACCGCTACCTGATTGCAGGCGACGCCGAGTTCGGCGATGACACCAGAATCGGCATCAACAGCCATAACGTGATGCTCGGACTTAGGGTCGGACTCTGACCAAGGGAAACCATTCAAGCCCATGGCCGGTAAAACCATCTCGCTGACGATCCTTTCGGACAACAATGCAGCAGCCTGCTGTACCGCCGAACACGGTTTTTCGATACTGGCGGAAACAGATGCGAGCCTCATCCTGTTCGATACGGGAAGACAACAGGCGCTGCTGGACAATGCCAGGGAGCTCGGCATCGATCTGAGCCGGGTTCGTCAGCTCGTTCTGAGCCATGGCCATTACGACCATTCGGGTGGGGTTGCCGATATGCTCGCGCTGTCCCCTGACCTGTCGGTCTACATGCACCCGGCTGCATTCCAGAAACGTTTCAGCATCCGCGACGGCATACCTAGGCCGGTGCACATGCCCGAACGGGCAAGATCGGCCCTGAAAGCAATGCCGCGAAGCCGGATATGCCTGGTCGAACAGCCCGCCGTGCTCGCATACGGGGCCGGCATAACCGGACCGGTTCCTCGCCGCACCGCTTTCGAGAGTACCGGAGTCCCGTTTTATATGGATCCTGAAGGCACCATTCCGGACCCGATCGGCGACGACCTGTCGATCTGGTTCGAAACTCGCGACGGACTGGTACTCATAGCCGGATGCTGTCATGCCGGCCTTGTCAACACCCTCCGTTACGTGATCGAGCTGACCGGCAACGAACGCATTGCCGCACTCATCGGCGGCTTCCACCTTTCGGCGGCTTCCGAAGAACGGCTCACCCTGACGGTGGAGGCGCTCAACGGGTTCGACATCGCACGCATCATCCCCTGCCACTGCACCGGAGAGCATGCAAACATGTATTTCCGGCGCAACCTCCGGTGCCCGGTCGAAGCAGGATACGCCGGCATGAAGCTGCAGTTTCCGGCGTAAGCGATCCCTGCACTATTGCCTGAACCTCACGCCCTTTTCAGCTCAGCCGGTACTCGTGGATGTCGAGATGGATCAGCACCGGCCCGCCGAGCGCCCTGCCTTTCGGGCCCCTCGGGGTAACCCGCCTTACTGAAGGGTACACAAGCCCCGAACGGTTCCGCGCATGCTGCAGCACCACGTTGGAAGCCCGTGCCAGCGGACTGATGATGTCGGCCGTGTAGTCGTGCTGCAGAAGAAGGCCTGTCGTGCAGTCGAAACGGAAGCGCTGGACGCGGCTGTGGGTGGGAACCGTATCCGGAAACCGCGCCTCCATCGAGCCCAGCTCCAGCTCTTTCCAGTCGATATCGTCACGCATGAGGAGCGCAGGCAGGGTAAAATAGTTCCATGAAGCGTAGTTGGCGAAATACGACATATCCAGATCGTCCCACCACAGCAGCCGCCTGCCTGCGCGAAAATACTCCCGAGCGTTCCTTCGCTCCGAAATGACCTTGCCGTTTTCGTCTTCCAGGCGGACGTCATGACCGTCAAGCACGCCTGCAACGCCGGGGGTTCGCCCGATCGGAGTCAGGGAGGAAAACGGTTTGTGGACGCGTTCAACGATACGGGCGTGACTGAAAAACGGCCTTCTTTTGAGGATAAACGCCAGTCCCCGCGCGCTCACTTCAGCCTGGATCGTGGAGGCATTCCGCCAGAGATCGGCGCCGCCGTAGGCAGCAACTGCCTTCTCGGCTGTTTCTGTCAGTCTCATTGCTTTCCCCCGTTTTGGTTCATGCCGCAAGCAAATGCAGAAAAACGGTTGTGCGCTCAATCAGGAGCGTCTCCCTGCTTCTCGGTCAGGTACTTCCAGTACTTCATGGGCATGTTTGATCGCTGCAGGCGAGGGTTCCGCCGGTCCGGGATCGCGATGGTGCGGAAGAAAGCCTGCCAGAGCGCCTGGATTTTCCGCTCCTCCGGAGAGAGCGGCGGCGCAGTGAACTGCTCGATCAGGCCGATCTGCAGGGAACCCTGGTGCCAGCGCGCGGCACTGCGGCGGCGCACGTCATAAATGAACCAGTTTTCAGCCCTGAGCCTGCGGCTGAAGTGCAGGGCGAGCGGCTGCAGGATGTTGTGGTCCGGCTCCATCCGGGCCAGGTATGCGCCATCGCGCAGCTTCTCGAAACGCAGGATGCCCTTGAAGCGGTGCAGCTCCCTCGAGGCTTTCCTTGAAACCGTCACGACATCCCGGACTGCCGGATCGACGAGGTTGCCGTTCACCCGGTCGCCGTAACGGAGTGCAAGGACAAGGTAGCGCAGGAGACTGGACTCAAGCCCCTCCCTCTCGGCAAGCACAAAGTAATAGAATGTCGAGGCCGCATCGGGCGCATCACGCCTGAGCTGCCTGAAAAAAGCGTCGGCAGCGGCCGGATCGGAGGCAACGAAGAACCCCTCCTCGAACAGGGTGTCCTGCCGCTCACCGAGAAAAACGGTTTCGGGCTCCGTTTCTTCGGCGATGATGCGGGCGGCAGCCGAAAGCAGCCCTTCCACGGTTCCGTCGTACAGGTAGCGTCTCATGGCGTCAGGCAATGAGGCCGGGCAGCAGGAGCTGCCGCGGAGGTTCAGGAACAACCTCGCCGGCACCGTCACCGATAAGCAGCCGGCTTCGCAGCAGTGCGGGCTGAGGGTCAACCTTTTCGAACGGTTGGCCGGAACAGGTGATGAAGTATTTCGCGCGCTTCATGACCACCCCGATTTTTTTGAGCCCCTCGGGGGTGACGGGTGAAAAACGGCGCGCGGCGATGATGCGCCGGGCAGAGAGGACTCCGATCCCCGGAACCCGGAGCAGGGTCGCGTAATCGGACCGGTTGATCTCGACCGGAAAAAACTCCGGGTGGCGGAGAGCCCAGGCGGTTTTCGGATCGAACGATTCATCGAGATTGGGCGCGTCGTCCGAGAGAATCTCGCTGACGGAAAAGCCGTAGAAACGCAGCAGCCAGTCGGCCTGGTAAAGACGGTGTTCACGGAGCAGCGGAGGCGAGGCGAGCGCCGGCAGCCTGTTGTCCTGGTTGACCGGCACAAATGCCGAATAGTACACACGCCTGAGGTTCATCTTCCGGTACAGCCCCTCTGAAAGCCTGAGTATCTGGAAATCGCTCTCGGGACTTGCGCCGATGATCATCTGGGTGCTCTGCCCGGCGGGCGCGAAACGGGGCGCCTTTCGGCTCTGCTTGCGTTCGACGAGGCTGTGGCCGATCTCTTTGCCGATAAGCGCCATCGGTTCGAGAATGGCCTGCTTTCCTTTCTGCGGTGCGAGACGTTTGAGCGATTCCTGCGAAGGCAGCTCGATGTTCACGCTGATGCGGTCGGCACACCGGCCGGCCCTGCGCACCAGTTCGCTGCTGCTTCCGGGAATGATCTTGAGGTGGATGTAGCCCCCGAACCGTTCCCCGGTGCACAGCATCTCGGCAACACGCACCATCCGTTCCATGGTGGCATCGGGGCTCTGCATCACCGCGGAGCTGAGAAAAAGCCCCTCGATGTAATTGCGCCGGTAGAACTCCATGGTGAGGGAAACAACTTCCCTCGCCGTGAATGATGCCCTCGGCACAGGATTCGAACAGCGGTTCACGCAATAGGCGCAGTCGTAGATGCAATCGTTGGAAAGCAGGATCTTCAGCAGCGAGATGCAGCGACCGTCATCCGACCACGAGTGGCAGATCCCGCCCTGGGACGTATTCCCGGTACCGCACGAGGGTCTCTCGCGCCTGCTGCCGCTGGAAGCGCATGATGCGTCGTAACGGGCAGCACCGGAAAGTATCTGTAGCTTGTCGAGCGTCTCCATGAAAAAAATATAGCGAAGAAACCGTTATTTCCCCCACCTCCTGTCTCACGCCTCCTGTCTCCTGACCAGCTCGACCACCCGTCTTGCTCCGGTGACGACACCGGGCAGCGACTGGCCGGGAAAAATCGAGTCACCGACAAGAAACAGGTTGTCGAAACCCGTTTCCGGCCCCCTGACATCGAAAAGCCCTGTCTGTGGATAGCTGCCCACGAAACCGCGATATCTGCCGGTATATCGCTCCCAGGTAAACGGTGTTCCGGCTTCCATGAAACGGATCGATTGCCGCACTCCGGGAAGCTGCGACTCAAGCAGATCGAGCACCCGTTCAGTATACGACGCCTTGAGCGCCTGGTAACGCTCGCGGCTCTCGCTGCGCGCCCTGAACCACTGATCCGGACGGGTATGGGTTGAAATGGTGACGGCGGCAAGCCCGCGAGGCGCCCTTTCCTGCTCGCCCGGCGGAGAAACCGACATGAAGATGCTGTTGCCCTCGCCAAGCTCCCCATCCGGCGCAACAAGCTGCAGGTGTCGGGGGAATGCATCCGGAAACACTCCGGAATCCACGGCGAGATACAGCATGAAAGCGCTCCATTCCGGAGAAGGTCCTTTCGGGCCGAGAACCGGGAACGCATCGTCGCCAAGCAGGCGGGCAAGCGAATCCGGCGTAAGGTTGGCGATCACAAGGTCGGCGGCAATCGCGCTTCCGTCGGCGGTCTCCAACCCGAGAACCTGACAACGCATGGCGTCGATCCTGACGACACGTTTCCCGAACAGAACCGCCCCTCCCCGCTCCTCGATGGAACGCGCGAGAAGCGCGGCGACGCTGCCGATACCGCCCCTGACACGCCAGGCGCCGGAAACCGGCAGGTCGAGGGCAATCGCCGCATTGAGGGCATGGGCATGGCGTGCGGTTGTCTGGGCGGAAATCATCAGTTGGGCGTCGATGAAGCGCATGAAAAGCGGATCAGCATGAAGACCGTGGGATGCAAGCCATTCATAGGCGTTTCTGGAAACGAATGGCAGAAGGCGGGCTGTTCCCGACAGTCCGGAAATCCCTTTCTGCAGGAGCAGGGCAAGATCGCGCGCGGTTTTCGGCGGCCATGCAAGACCGCCTGCCGACAGATGCCAGAGCAGTCGCGACAACGCTCCCTGTTCCTGCCAGAATGACGCGGAACGGGGAAAGTGCCCGAGAATTTCCTTTCTCGTCGAACTGAGATCGAGCAGGAGAACCCCTTGCCGGTACTGCCAGGCAATATGCTCTCTCTCGACCGGCCACCTGATGCCGAGCTCCCTGCCGAGACGGTGCATCGGTCCTCCGGGGTGGAAACCGCACCCGACGGTGGCTCCGGCATCGAAACGGCATCCGTTCCGCTGGAACGTTGCCGCACACCCTCCGGGAATCGACCCGGTTTCAAGCACGGTAACCGGAGCGCCTTCGGCGGCAAGCATGGCTGCGGCTGTAAGACCGCCGATGCCTGCACCAATCACCACAATGTTGCGTTCGGAAAACGCCATACGGGAAAAGGCCTCGTCAGGGAAACAATCGCTGTCTTAAGGAATAACCCGGGAACGACACCGTAAGTTCTGGAAGAATGGGAAGGGAAATGCGGAACTGAAAGAAGGAATCACCGGATGCTCCTGCTGCAGGAACACATGAAGCAGAGAATGCGTTGCTGTCGAGTCGGCGTAGCGGGATTTGAACCCACGACCCCTTCCACCCCAAGGAAGTGCGCTACCAGGCTGCGCTATACGCCGAGAACCACGGTCAAGGGAAGCAATAATAACAAATTCCGGCAAGAAATATAACACTTTTTTAGGATTTTGCAGGATGCCTCCTGACTGTCGGCCCAAACCGGGCGATCGTGCTGCAGGACATTGCTGCACGGACATCCTGACCTGCCGGAACCCCCCTGCACCACGCCTGTCCCCTCATGAACCGCTGGACCTGCAAGGCAGTCTGCGGGTTATCAACACTTTTCCTGTGGACAAAGCGCAAAAGCAACAAAATGGAACAAAACCGGAAACGTCAGAGAAAATAATCTATAAAATGTTTTATAGATAAAACTTACAAGAAATACACCACGTTAACCCGGCTTCATTTCATCCCGATGGGCCGGGACGGCTCAAATGATCAACAAGTTATCCACATTTCACCAACAATCGCCGGAAACGCCTATCTGGCTGCTTTTCCGGCCCGGTGCTTGATATACTCGACAGCAGGAGGAAGCAGGGAAACGACGATGATGCCGAGAATGAGAAACTTGAAATTGTGCTGCACGAATGGCAGTCGCCCGAAATAGTAGCCGCTGTAAGTGAATGCGCCAACCCAGAGCAGCGCACCGAAAATGCTGAAAAGGATGAACCGGGCATAAGCCATGGCCCCGACGCCTGCCACGAAGGGGGTAAACGTTCTGACAATCGGCATAAAGCGGGCTATAATAATGGTCTTTCCCCCGTATTTCTCAAAAAAATGCCTTGTTTTTTCGATATGTCCCGGATTGACCAGCCGCAAATGTCCGACATCCTGCACCCTGCGGCCAAGGAAGCGTCCGACAGCGTAGTTGAGGTTATCCCCAAGAAGGGCGGCAGAAAAAAACACCAGAAAAAGAACGTTCGGTTCGAGACTGGAATCCGGCATGGCGGCGATTGAACCCGCAGCGAAAAGCAGGGAGTCGCCGGGCAGAAACGGTGTGACGACAAGACCGGTCTCGCAGAAAACGATCAGAAACAGGATGCCGTAGAGCCACAGACCGTATTGCGAAGCAAGAACCTGGAGATGCCTGTCGATATGGATGATGAAATCCGCAAGATCGAAAAGAATGCCGGTAAATGAGATATCCATTGTTGCTGTTTTTTTGGCAGAAAAGGTCTTGCAAGGCATCGATAATGTAGCGATTGGCATCATTACCCGCAAAAAGAGTGTCTTGCCCCCTCAGAGCGCCTCCGAAGCGGGCTGTATACCTGAAGAAAAGTCATAATTATTATATATTGTGGTTTTTGCACCACAGCCAACAAGGCATTGCACATGAGCTATCTGGCTTCATCCCGCTGCAGGCTCTTTTATGAAGACACTGCGGAACATGATCCGGCGCTGAAGGAGAAGCCCGCCGTTCTGTTCGTCAACGGATGGGCGATATCGTCCCGCTACTGGAAACCGCTTGTCGGGTTTCTCACTCCGGATTTCCGATGCATCACCTACGATCAGAGCGGTACCGGCAGAACGCTGATCAAGGGGCACAAGCCATCCTTCACCATCGAAGGATTTGCCGAAGAAGCCGGGGAGCTGATCGAGCATCTCGGCCTCGACACATCCCGCAACCTCCACATCGTCGGACACTCCATGGGTGGAATGGTCGCCACCGAGCTCTGCCTGCGGTACCGGCATGCGCTGCTTTCGGCAACCATTACCGCATGCGGCATTTTCGAGGAAACCGCCTATACGTCGCTCGGGCTCTTTTTTCTCGGAGGCCTGATCGATGTCTCGATGCAGTTCAGAAACATCTTCCAGGTCGAGCCGCTCAGAAGCCTGTTCATCAAAAGAGCTGCTGCAAAAGAGATCGGCAGGGAGTACAGCGACATCATCATCGAGGATTTCACCAACTCTGACCGGGACGCAACCAATGCGGTCGGAAAATTCTCGATCGATCCGGAAGCGCTGCGCGCCTATACGCGCCATGTCATCGAGATCGCCTCGCCCGTCCTCTGCTGTGTCGGCATGGAAGACCATACCATTCCCCCGGAAGGCACCATAACCCTGTTCGAAACACGCAAGGCCCGATCGCAGGTTCCGACATCGCTTGCGCGGTTCATGAGTCTCGGCCACCTGCCCATGCTCGAGGATACCGGGAAATACGGCGGGGTACTGAAAAAACATTTTGAATTTGCCGGACAATTTTATAAAAAGACTCCCGGGGAAATCGCGCCCTGTGAGCAGTATACGATTCCCTGAAGAACCGTATGGTACCCGGTATGCACCTGTGATAACTCCAAAGACTGAACGTTACTGTGAAGAAGCCATTGTCAAGAAACCTGTTTTTCTCCGTTATCGCGTTCCTGCTCATATCGCTGTCGGCTGCATCCGCATCCGCCATGGCGCTCAATCCGTTCAGCGGACTGCCAAGCCTTGAGGAGCTTGAAAACCCCAATCCGGAACTTGCTTCGCTGGTCTATTCCGAAGACGGCGTGCTCTTGCACAAGTTCTTCCTGAAAAACAGGACCTTCATTCCGCTGAAATCCATTCCGAAATCGGCACAGCATGCCCTGATCGCGACCGAGGACGTCTCTTTCTACAGCCACTGGGGCGTTGACCTGAGAAGACTCGCGCTGGCAATGGGTGAAAACATCCTGAAAGGAAGAAAGCGCTGGCACGGAGCCAGCACCATAACCCAGCAGCTGGCAAAAAACCTGTACCTGACGCAGGAGCGGACCATCAGCCGGAAAATAAAGGAGTTCATCACCGCTATCGAGCTCGAGAAAACCTACACCAAGGACGAGATCCTCGCGCTGTACCTCAACACCGTGTACTTCGGTTCGGGAGCCTATGGCATCGAGGCGGCGGCAAGAACCTATTTCGGCAAGCCTGCCAGCCAGCTGACGCTGCCCGAAAGCGCAACGCTCATCGCGACCCTGAAAAACCCTACCGGATACAACCCGGTCAAGAATCCGTCAAGCGCGGTAAGCAGAAGGAATCTGGTGCTTTCGCTGATGGAGAAGGAAGGGTTCATTACCGGAGAGCAGGCTGAGGCGGCAAAACGAACCCGGCTAGTCCTGAAATACACCCCCGTAGACCATCACGGAATCGCCCCGTATTTCACCGAATATATCCGGCAGACCATCAAGCCGGCCTCGATGCTCGGGGACATCAATGTCTACCGCGACGGGCTTTCCATTCAGACGACACTGGACAGCCGCATGCAGCACTATGCCGAACAGGCCGTGCAGGAGCACCTCTCGATGCTTCAGGCCGCATTCGACCGCTCGTGGAGATGGCCTGAACCCCTGAAAAACCAGATCATCAGGGAAAGCGCATGGTTCAGGGAGCTCATGGACGACGGTGTTTCTGAACAGTCGGCGATGGCTACCCTGAAAGCCGACAAGGCATGGCTTGGCAGCCTGCTCAGGGAAAAAACAAGGATACAGGTAGCTTTTGTGGCCATCGATCCGAAAAACGGTCATGTCAAGGCATGGGTGGGGGGCAACAACTTTTCCCCCGACGACTACCGGTACCAGTTCGATCATGTCTGGCAGGCAAGGCGGCAGCCCGGCTCGACATTCAAACCGTTTGTCTATACTGCAGCTATCGACAAGGGCATCCCTGCCAACTTCAGGGTGCTGAACCAGCCAATCGCGCTGAAAAGCGGCAACCGCATCTGGTCACCGAGAAACTCCGACGGGTCATCGGGCGGCCTGACGACCTTGCGATCCGCGCTCAGCCGTTCGCTGAACCAGGTTACCGTCAGGCTGGCCTACGAACAGCTCTCGATTCCTGAAATCATCAGCTACGCAAAAAGGATGGGCATCTCTTCGCCCATGCCCTCGAACCTCTCCATTGCACTTGGAACCGCCGAGGTCTCGCCACTCGAACTGGCCGGGGCTTTCGCCACCTTTGCCAACAACGGCATCTGGAACGAACCGGTCTCAATCCTCAAGGTGGAAGACAAACACAACCGGGTGATTTCGGAATACCGGCCGAACAGCCGTTTTGCCATCGACTCGACCTCGAACTTCATCATGGTCTCCATGCTCAAGGATGTCGTCAACAAGGGAACCGGCGCCTCGCTCAGGTCTCGCTACGCATTCGATTACGAAGCCGCAGGAAAAACCGGCACCACGCAGAGCATGCGCGACGCATGGTTCGCCGGGTTCACCCCGCAGCTCGCTGCAGTGGTATGGACGGGATTCGACGATGAACGCATCCACTTTACCACCATGGAATACGGACAGGGCGCCCGGGCAGCACTGCCGATCTGGGCGCTGTTCATGAAACACGCCTACAGCGACCCTACGCTGAAGCTTGAAAACCGGTATTTCCATATTCCGGAAAACGTGATTGCCGTTCCGATTTCAGGCAATACCAACAGTCCGTCCGATCTCATGAGCAGCGACGTGTATATCGAATACTATACGCCGAAAGGATTCAACTATTACAAATCACAGCCGGTGCAGCATGCGGAGGGAAGCGGAGAGGAGGCTGATCCGCAGTCCGGAGGCGGTGAAGCAACGGAACCCCAGAACGCACCCGCAGAAGAGCCTGCCGGTGAGGGGAATTTCTAAGACTCAATCATCCCATTTTCATCATGCAATCTGTACTCGTTCTGGACTTCGGCTCCCAGTATACCCAGTTGATCGCAAGGAGAATCCGCGAACTGGGCATCTATTCCGAAATCCTGCCCTACAGCACAACCCCGGAAACCATCCGGGAGCACAACCCGAAGGCGATCATCCTTTCGGGCGGTCCGACCAGTGTGTACGGGGAATCGGCCATACTGCCCCATGAGGGCATCTTCTCGCTCGGCCTGCCGATTCTCGGCATCTGCTACGGCCTGCAGGCCATCGCCAAGCATTTCGGCGGGGAGGTGGCCTCGGCTTCGAAACAGGAGTTCGGACGCGCAAAAATGCTGGTTCAGCACGACGGCGAGCATGAGAGCCTGCTGTTCCGCAACATCCCGGACTCGGATGTGTGGATGAGCCACGGCGACAAGGTGGTGCGTATGCCCGAAGGATTCCGGGTGACGGCAAGCACCGCGAATTCCGAAATATGCGCGCTTGAAAGCTACGGCAGCAAGGCCGCGCTGAAGGTGTACGGCCTGCAGTTCCACCCGGAGGTGCAGCACAGCCTGTACGGCAAGCAGCTGCTCTCGAACTTCCTGATAGACATCGCCGGCATCACACCCGACTGGTCGCCGAAGCACTTCATCCAGCACCAGATCGAGGAGATCCGCAAGACCGCAGGCGACTCGGCCGTGGTGTGCGGCATCAGCGGCGGCGTCGATTCCACCGTTGCCGCCGTGCTGGTGAGCAGGGCGATCGGCGACAGGCTGCATTGCGTCTTCGTCGACAACGGCCTGTTGAGAAAGAACGAGGCTGAAAAGGTGATGCACTTCCTCAAGCCACTCGGCCTGAGCATCACTCTTGCCGATTCATCCGAGCTTTTCCTCCGCCGGCTGAAAGGGGTCGCCTCGCCTGAAAAGAAGCGCAAGATCATCGGACGGACCTTCATTCAGGTTTTCGAGGAGAACATCCACAACGAGAAGTTTTTGGTGCAGGGCACGCTTTATCCGGACGTGATCGAGAGCGTGAGTGTGAAAGGGCCGTCGGAAACCATCAAGTCGCACCACAACGTCGGCGGCCTGCCCAAGCGCATGAAGCTGAAGCTGATCGAACCGCTCCGCGAGCTGTTCAAGGACGAGGTGCGCGCCGTCGGTCGCGAGCTCGGCATTGCCGAGGACATTCTCATGCGCCACCCCTTCCCCGGCCCGGGCCTGGCGGTGCGCGTGCTCGGTTCGGTTTCGAAAGAGCGGCTCGACGTGCTCCGCGATGCCGATGAAATCTACCTTGAGGAGCTGAAATCGAGCGGCCTCTACCAGCATGTGTGGCAGGCGTTCTCGGTTCTCCTGCCGGTGCAGTCGGTCGGCGTGATGGGCGACAAGCGCACCTACGAGAACGTGCTCGCGCTACGCGCAGTGGAATCTTCGGACGGCATGACCGCCGACTGGGCCCAGTTGCCCCACGATTTCCTTGCCCGGGTCTCGAACAGGATCATCAACGAGGTGCGGGGGGTCAACCGCGTTGCCTACGACATCTCCTCGAAACCCCCGGCAACCATCGAGTGGGAGTAAGAAAGGGAAGAAGCAGTGCGTCTGAAGAAGGGTGAGCCGGTCCGCGTCCCGTACGCGAGCCTTGAGGCGAGCGCTCAGGCACCACCTCAGGAAACCTGTCGGCCCTCTTTCCCCAGTATGGCCGTCCTGCTGAAAAACACCCTCGACCCCCTGGAGCGGGAAAGTCCTTTCTTTCCGGCAATCTCAAGCGTTCGCTGGAAAGCAGCTTTCGACACATGCAGCGGCGGCTCCACCATGAGGACCTTTCCTGCAGGTTTGAGAATCCCTGCGATTTCGGAGAAAAACCGTTCCTTGTCCTGGACCTCGTGGACCATGTAAAACAGAAGCACAAAGTCCACCGGTTCGACGACACCAATCGTGTCCACCCCGCACTGCTGCAGGACAATCCGGTCCTTGAGCTCCGTCCCGGCAATCTTGCTCCGGACCTTCTCCAGCATTCCCTCCTGCAGGTCAACAGCGATGACGCGGCCGGTCCTGCCAACGAGTTGCGCCATGGGCAGCGTGAAGAACCCCGGGCCACAGTCCATGTCAAGCGCAACCATCCCCTCCCGGATGAAGGGGGAAAGTATCTTCAGCGGATGCTGCACCAGCCGCCTGAAGCTGTTGTCCAGGCTTCCGGCATACGCAACCGGGCACACACGCCCGCTGTCAGCGTTCATGTTCTCCTTGATTGCCGCCATCATCATGCTCCTTTTCCGGCAAACGCCGGCCATTACCGCCTGCATACCTCTTGTAACCCTGCTCCCGGCATACCCCCGCCGCCTCGATGCTGCATCGAAGAGACCTACAGGTCGATGCGCCGTCCGTAAATCATGACCCAGGGTATCTGCAGCCAGTCCGGTTCACGAAAATCGATTTCATGCCGCTCTTTTTCGTAGTACACGCCGGAGAAAAAATGCAATCGCACCTCGACTGAAATCGGCATCCCGTCACGAGCCCGTCCATCCAGAAGGATACCGGGAAAATCATACATGAAACCACCGATATCGCAATAGACAATCGGTTCGGTGCTGAACATGTACAGTCCTCCGGAACTTGCCCCACAAAACTGTAACACTTGGATTTAGGGTTTTCGCATCCTAAACTGAACCAAGGAGGTTACACGACATGAAGACAAAGCGATTCACCACCGAGCAGATCATCGGCGTTCTGAAAGAGGCTGACGGAGGCATGCCGGTCAAGGAACTATGCCGAAAGCATGGCATGAGCGAAGCAACGCTCTACAACTGGAAGGCAAAGTATAGCGGCATGGCCGTCAGTGAAGCTCGAAGGCTCAATCAAGTACTCCCCATTTGTAGGACAGATTTTTCAATCAACTAAGGTGTTTCAGGCTGCCTCCGGAGCCTGCTGATTCATTGCATAGTAGACGCTCTTCGGCACCTCGCCATTCAATGATTTATGG